>Ga0209633_10002028_pt1 | contig 20074 bp, 20 predicted proteins | sample Cruoilmetagenom1_FD_187290 | JGI IMG/M metagenome (GOLD analysis project Ga0209633, IMG submission 187290) | Oil polluted marine microbial communities from Coal Oil Point, Santa Barbara, California, USA - Sample 1 (SPAdes) (version 2) | ecosystem: Environmental > Aquatic > Marine > Oil seeps ... | reverse complement strand
TATTAGCATAGCGACAGGCTTTGTTAAGCATACCAATCGTGTCTAAAATCAATATATCTTTATCATATTCGGTTTCTTGTTTTATTTCGGTAAACACAGCTACCGGTTTATTAATACTTTTTTTTATCGCCTGAATATGATTTTTATCAATCTGATGGGGTGCTACTAAAAACTTAACTTTATGTTGGGTTTTATCGATATAATTTGCCCAAAGCTTTTCATCTTCTGGCCAACTACTTCCAATAATAATCAAAGGTTTGTCTTGTTTAAATTTCAAAATAAAATCTAAAGGTTCAGCCTGATCTGCTATATGAAAAACACGATCAAATCGCGTATCACCTGCAAGCACAACATTGTCAAAACCATTATTTTTCAAAACAATTTTGGAATGTTCATCTTGCACAAAAAAATGTGTAAAAGCAAACAAAGATTTTTTTAACCAAGCATTATAAGATCTAAAAAAAATATGATTTTCAGAAAATAATCCTGAAATCAAATATGTTTTTACTCCCATCTTTTTCAATTGAAATAAATAATTTGGCCAAAAATCATATTTAACAAAAAACACCATTTCGGGTTGTAAAACCTCCAAGAATTCACGGGCATTTTTTGGTGTATCGACAGGCAAATACACAACACAATCTACAGGTGTCGTATCTTTTTTAACTTCATATCCCGAAGGCGAAAAAAAAGTCAATATCAATTGATGATTTGGGTAAGCAATTCTTAATTTTTCTAATATTGGCAAGCCTTGTTCATATTCTCCCAAAGAAGACACATGCATCCAAATAACAGGATTAGAATGGTTGATGCAATGCTCGAGTTTTTTAAAAACTTCAAATTGTCCCCTTCTAAACTGCTCAACTTTTTTACCAAAAAAATTTCCGAAAAGCAATAATACCTTTTCGGAAATCAATATAAATAAATTGTATAAAAAATGCATCGAAAACAATCTTAGCTCAACATCAAAGGCATCACCAACATCGTGATTTTCTCGCCTTCTTCAAGACCATCCATTGGATTTATAATTGCGGCTTTACTAGAAACCGACATATTTACAGCTACTTCATCAGCATCTAAATTAGACAACATTTCTATTAAAAATTTAGAGTTAAATCCAATCGACATATCATCTCCTTTAAAATTACAAGTCAATCTTTCTTCTGCTTTATTAGAATAATCGAGATCTTCTGCCGAAATTTTCAATTCGGAGCCCACAATATCCAAACGGATAAGATGGGTAGCCTTATTGGCAAAAATGGAAATTCGTTTGGTGGCATCCAAAAATTGTTGGCGATCTATAATCAAAACATTGGGATTTTCCAAAGGTATTACAACAGTATAATTAGGGTAAGTTCCATTGATTAATCTAGAAATAAGTTCCATATTCTCCAATGTAAATTTTACATTTTTATCATCATAAGCAATACTGACATTTTCAGCATCGCCCGACAAATAGTTTTTTAAAATCTGCAAGGGTTTTTTGGGCATAATAAAATTAGCTTCTTGCATAGCACTCAAATCTAAGCGTTCATACTTAACCAATTTATGCGCATCGGTACCTACAAAGTTTAAAGAATCTGGCGAGAATTCAAACAAAATACCGGTCATCGTCGGACGCAATTCGTCGTTACTCGTCGCAAAAATAGTCTTGCTAATGGCATCGGTCAAAACACCGGCAGGAATACCTATTCTAGAAGCATCCTCCATCTCTATTGGATTTGGATAATCCTCAGCATCGGCATAAGAAAAACTATATTTTCCATTTTCATTTACAATATCAATTGTATGGTTATCATTGATCAAAAATGTCAAAGGCTGCGTAGGTAAAGATTTTACGGTATCAACCAAAAGTTTGGCAGGTAATAAAAAATTACCTTCATCCTCTGATGACACTTCTATATTTGCCGTCATAGTTGTTTCTAAATCCGATGCCGTAATTTTAAGTAAATTGCCATGCAATTCAAACAAAAAATTATCTAAAACGGGAATGGTGTTATTATTATTGATGACATTGCGGAGCACTTGTAGATTCTTAACCAACTCATCGCTTGAAACTAAAAATTTCATATATTTAATATTTTATTTTTTATCAGTATCATATATTAAGTTTTTAACAATTCATTGCCAAACAATGAATCCTTAACCTCTCAAATACTATGTTTTTCTATGAAGCTATATTTTGTATTCTAATAATTGTCACAAAAACTCCATGAAAATATACCTTTATTTGTGAATAACAAAAATACAAAATATTTTTAAACAAAAAGCAAGGATTTTTATTCTTTAAAAAAGCATTTTTTTAGAGAAATTTGACAAGAAAAAATCGAAAGCATTTAATAACGCGCACATAATTCACAGAATACCAATCGATAAAGCTTTAGCCATATTTATTAAAAAAATAATTCAAAAAAAAATTGCCAATAAAATATTTTTTTATGTATATTTGCAATCTCAAAACCGAGAGGTACCTTAGCTCAGCTGGTAGAGCAATGGACTGAAAATCCATGTGTCCGCAGTTCGACTCTGCGAGGTACCACAAAAAAAAGAGATTGTTTTATTACAATCTCTTTTTTTATTTTAATATTTTCGATGCATTAAGTTATTGGCAAAATCTTTCCATTTATCCTTTTCTGTAGCAGACAATGTTGTTTTATCAAGAAATATTAATGATGATTTTGTATATTCATCTATCTGATTTTTAGTAAGTTTTGGTATTTCATATTTTTCATAAAGCTGCATAATTGTTTTTATCAATATTGCATCTTTAATACTTTTATCTTTATATAAATCAATTAAGATACGCTTATCCATTGCATTTGCTTTTTCAAGTGCATTGATATATAAAAATGTTTTTTTTCGATCAATAATATCCCTTCCTATTTGTTTTCCAAAAGAATTTTGATCACCAAATGTATCTAAATAATCATCTTGAATTTGAAAAGCAATGCCCAAATGAATCCCAAACATACCAATATTGGACAAATCATCTGATGCTGCATCTGCCACAATACCGCCAAACTGCAATGCCGCACCTAATAAAACTGCTGTTTTTAAACGAATCATTTCTAAATACTGAGAAAGTGGAACATCATTTCTCGTTTCAAAATCCATATCCATTTGCTGTCCCTCACAAACCTCAATCGCAGTCTGATTTAACAAACTACTAAGTTTCTTATAAGTTTCACCATCATATTGCTCCAACATCTTATACGCCCAAACCAACATCGTGTCTCCAGACAGAATAGCAAGGTTTTCATTCCACTTTTCGTGTACTGTTGCTTGCCCACGCCTAATGCTGGAATGATCCATTATATCGTCGTGAATAAGGGTAAAGTTATGAAAAGTTTCAATGGCTGCTGCTGCCGGAAGTGCTTTATCAATTTTTTCGCCAAAACTATCTGAAGCCAATAAAACCAACAGAGGACGTATGCGTTTGCCACCATTTCTTAAAACATATTTTAAAGGCGCATATAAATTTTTGGGTTCTTTATCAGGTATCTGTTGATCGAGAAAATATTCAAATTTTTCACGTAAAACGGAAAGTTTATCCATATATATTAATTTTGGTTAAAAATAGTCAAATTATCATAAATCAAAAAATTAATATTTCTTTATTCTTTCCTATTCTTAAAGAGACCTTGCATGGAAGGTCTCTACATAAATATCATAAAAAATTTCATCAAAAATAATGTATATTTGCACAAATTCTAATCATTATGAAACCAAAACAAATTACCAGTTGGGAAAAAACACGTCAAATGGGCGCTTGGAAATACGGTCTGATCTACGGAAGCATTTGGGGTGTTTTTGTCGTTGCATTTTTATATGTTGTTAACGTGTTGTTCAAACTTGATCCAAAAGGAATGGACACGCCAAAATTAATTACCATGTCGGTTATTTATATCATAGCAGGTATTGTACTTTATCGTTTTGTTATGTGGCGTTTTAAAGAAAAAATGTATAAAAAATGGATGGATGCACAACAAAATGATAGCAACAAATAATTGACAAACTAAGTATCAGCTATATCAATTTTTTATTAGCATATCACCATCCTCTCTTAAAAATAATAAGTGTTTTTTTTTAGGAATTTATTTTATGCCCTAAATTATTAAAAATCGGGCTTGAATGCCATGCGAATGGCAAATTTTGGTGAATGCAATCCATTTATACTTTGATAAGCACTGCGCCAAATAGCATCGACACGAATAAATCGTAAATTACCGTAACCTATGTTTTCCAATCCGACACTGTATTCGTAATATAAATTTTGATCCGGTGCAGTGTATTGAATATTTGATAAATTAATACTTTTATTTGCATCCGAAATTTGTCCATAAGCTAACCTAAAAGCAACAACTGTTCTCCATTTCAATTTTTTCAACAAAGGTAATCTATTCATTATCAATCCGTTAAAATGATGTGTAAAATAACCCGTAGCATAAGTATCCGTTACAAAATCATAGTAATTAAGCAAGCTAAAAGTGTAAGGTTTTTGAATTAAAACCTGATTGGCAGGAAGCGGATTGAGCAAAGCCAAAGGTACTTTTCCAAAAGTTTTTCCCAATTCTACCGTTGCATCTGTTTTACCGAATTTACCCCATAAAATATGTTGATCATATCTAAATTGCAAACGACTGTAATTAAAATCGCTGTTTAAGAAAGAAAAACTCTTATGATAATTAAGCATAAACGAAGGAAAAGCATTTTTTCCATAGCGTTGCGCCACACCCAAACCATAAACATCTCTACCAGGCGTATAAGTCAGATAAAAATCTGAACCTACATCTGTTACTATATGTCGAATGCTATAATCCTTGTACAAATAATTCATATTAAATAAATGATGATCCGCCGGCTGAATGATTTTATGAGAAGGAATCATCCCGAAATGAAAATTCTTGGCAATACGATAATCAAATTTCAGGCTTTTTTCTTGCATCCTGGACAAAAATACATTTTTACCACGTGACAAAACAAAATTTGCGCCCAAGTTTTCGACAAACATAATATTGCTAACATTTAACAATTGACGTGCTTGTTGCACATAATCATCAGACCAACTAGCCGTAACAGCAATACGCGGTTTATAGGACAACAAATATTTGGCTTGCAAACCATATTTGGTCTTTTCATCTCTAGTACCATACGCCACATGTCCAGACAAACGAAAGCGGTCATCGGGTGATTTAAAAGTTCTAAATCCCGCCATTAATCGCCAGCCTTCAACACCATTTCGCCCAACTGCTTGGAACAAAGGACCTAATTGCACATTTTTAACGATGTTAAAATAACCAGTTGTCAAAATATTTATCCATTTGGTCACATTTTGAATACTTTTTTTATCCTTTATTTTATCGATTAACACATAGGTCTTAGCCGATTGCCTAATATCTGTATAATTTTGCCAAAAAGCACTATCTTTTACAAATTGCTTCGGTTTGTATTTGATGATATTCTCCTCATAAAATTCAGAAGCGTGCTTAGATTTTAGATTATAATCCGTATAAAAATAACTTTTTTTAATATTGAGTCCATTGTGTTGGTCATTTTTATCAATCAAGGTAAAATCGCCTTCAAAAATATCACTTTGAGGTAAAAATATACTATCGTTCAATATTTTATATTTTTTCTCAATGTACAAACCGCGAACAAAATTAACATTCACGTCCCTATTGAGTTTCATTTTTATTTTGGTTACGGCAAATGTGTGTTTATCTACCAAAAAATTACCTACAAAAGCCAAATCTGCTGCCCTGCGCGGCCAAAAATATATATTGTACAGTTTGTTGTTTTGGTGTTGAATACTATCGTACAACAAATAATCATAGGTGTCAAATCCTGTAGAAGAAATAGGACTCACAAAAGATTTGTTAAACAAATCAAAACTGTTCTGATAAATATCTACCGCATCAAACTTATTTGCCATTCGATCAAACACAAAGCCATTTTGGGCAAATCCTTTGTTTTTTTCTGCCTCTATATCTACACGTTGCTTGTCAAGCTTATTATCACCGTAAATACGATAAACCAATTCCTTTATAAAAATAGGAATATATTTATTAAATCCTTCGCTATCAAAAGGCAAATCGTCTAACACTTGCTGATAATCTTTTTTAAATAATTTTTTTAAAAATAAGGAATCAATTCTATTTAAACCAATTTCAGTCGCTTCATATTTTTTGTATTCATAACTATGGACTAATTTTAAACCATTACGCTTTTTGTGCAGCCAAATACCTTTTAAGATTTTATAAGCCGGATTTGCCTTTTTCTTCAATCTTTTTTTGGGTCGTTGCACTATAACAACCTCATCCAATACATTTTTTTCCTCTTTTAAAACAATTTTAATATAAGGATTTTTGGGTTTAGGTTTAAATATCTTTGTTTGATAACCTATCAAAGAGAAAGTAATCCTACCTCTTTTACGACGTGTTTTCAACACAAACTCGCCATTATCATTTGTAGTGGTACCATATTTACCCTTGCGCATAAAAACATTTACAAAAGGAAGTGGCTCTTGATTTTCATCAACCACGACACCTCTATATACAATCCGCTCTGATTTAGTAGATTTTTTTCGTGTTTTTTGTGCAAAAGACGATAGAGAAAATAAAAGTAAAAAAGTATAAATAATATATCTCATCTTGTTATTATTCAGCATTTTATATCTACAGAAAAACAAATCATAACATAATTAAAAATTATCATAAATTGCAATACAAATATAAATGAAAACTCGACAAGATAAAGAAATAATAACACAATTTATCATATATTTGCAATCTCATTTTACGACAAGCATGTTAAAACAATACACAAAAGAATTTAAACAAAATTTACATATAGCCACACCGGTTATGTTGGGTTTTTTAGGACACGTATTTGTGGGATTGGCTGACAACATATTTGTTGGCAAACTAGACCCCATCAATTTAGCAGCTGTATCATTGGCAAACTCCGCCATATTTTTCATCATGGCTTTTGGAATTGGATTTTCGTATGCCATCACACCTTTGGTGTCGGAATCTGTAGGTGCCAATAAACATTACCGATTGCAAAAAGTTTTGTATAATGGATTGTTACTCAACACTGTTTTAGGTGTACTTATGGCTTTATTGAGCCTATTTGTTCCGGAAATTTTAGCCATTGCAGACCAGCCACCTGAAGTTATTGCTTTGGCCGTTCCTTATGTCAGAATTGTAGGTGTTTCATTGTTATTTGTAATGATTTTTCAAGCATTCAAACAATTTTCAGATGGAATGGCATTAACAACCTATCCAATGATTGCCACCGTCATTGCCAATGTTATCAATATTTATCTGAGTTATGGGATGGTTTTCGGACATTTTGGTTTCAAAAAAATGGGAATTTATGGCGCGGCATACGGAACACTTATCGCTAGAATCATTACCGTTATTGCCTTATGGATTGCCTTAAAATATTTTTCTAAAACAGCTGTTTATTTTAAAAAATTAGGCATACACCTGATTTCAAAACCAGTCATAAACAGACTTTTATACTTGGGCATCCCTTCCGCTTTTCAAGGTGTTTTTGAAATGGGAATTTTTGCTGCTACCGTATGGATAGCGGGTACTTTGGGTGCCATTAATCAATCTGCAAACCAAATAGCACAACAATTAGCATCGCTTACCTTTATGGTATTTATTGGTTTTGGTGTTGCCGCAACCGTTCGGGTTGGTAATGAAAAAGGGCGTAAAGATTTTAGGGAAATGAAACGTATTGCCAAATCGATTTTTCTTCAAGTCTTCATATTTGAACTGATATTTACCGCTATTCTTATCATATTCAGGCATCAATTGCCTTGGATATACCTAAGCAAAGAATATGATGACCCTATAAAAATGGCTGAAGCAGAAAAAGTTTATCAATTATCGGTGCAACTACTAATTGTTGCCGGCTTATTTCAAATATCCGATGGATTTCAAGTAGTACTTCAAGGCGCACTTCGCGGTTTACAAGATGTTATTTACCCTTTCTTTATCACACTGATTGCTTATTGGTTTATTGGCTTTCCAATGAGTTTATATTTAAGCAAAACAATTGGGGTAATGGGTATTTGGTATGGCTTACTCACCGGATTGACAAGTGCTGCCATCATGCTTTTCTTTAGATTTAAATATCTTTCAAAAAAACTAATCAACAATTAGAGACTGATACATCTGCTTAAAATCTTGAACTTTATCGCCAAAATTTGGTTTATAAATCGATAATTTATCGTCGTTTTTAAAATAAAAAATATACCATTTGGACAATTCTTTTATCTCCTTAATATCACTGCGTTTGTAATGCAAGTTGGATATATCATTGTGCACCCGAATATCATTATTATCAAATGTATATTCTGTAGCTAAATCGTTGATATTATTTACTAATTTGTGGTAAATACGCTTTTCTCTACGCATGACATAAAATGCCAACCAAGTAAATAAGAGCCCAAAAAATATAAAAGTATAATGTTGGAACTCAAATTTAACGCCGTTTTTAAAACTCGTCGAAAAAACATAAATAGCAATACCCATATATACAACCGCAAAAAGAATGTTAATAATAAACATTCGTTTGGTATAAAAAGGTTTTAATACATCAGGAAAATTAATTTTCATAAAGTCTTGATAATCAATATTTTCTTTTACTTTTATCGACATATTTATTTATTCAAAAGTTAAATTAATATACACCCCTCTCGTGCCCATATACGACACATGATTGGTCCACGGACTATTTGGGTCGATGTCATTTACCAACTCGTTATTCAGGGCAAAAATACCTCTAATACTTGGCGTAAATTTAAAATAAAACAAGTACATTTCTATCCCAAATCCTACTTCGTACATTAAGTTATTTGAACGCATTCTAAAACGACCGGAGCTATTATCGTTATTGGAATCTTCCCACGAATTAAGGTTGTAAGCATAAATGATTCCGGCTGTAATATAGGGGCGCATATTGCCATAGCGAATGGTGTTTAACTTTACGGAAACGGGCAATTGCACATAATTAGAAGATATATCTCTTATGCTATCTCGTGGTGTAACCAAATTTCTAAAAATCAAACGTCTATTTGTAAAAAAGACACCCGGTTCTGATCGCAAACTCAAATTATCATTAATATTTACATTTCCAACCAATCCCACCTGAAATCCCGGATTAGATTCTGCAACAATATGTTCATATTCTTGGTCATAATCAATCTTAAAATCATAAAAATTCATGCCAAAATAATAACCCCACGAAACGTTTTTCTTATCAAAAAAAGGTCTGTTTTTGGAAATATCATCGGTATATTGTGCCATAGCGGCAAAAGTTACCAAGTTAAAAATAAGAATCAGAATGTTTTTTGAAATATTTGTCATTGTATAATTTATTTCTACTATTTTTTAAATGCTTTATAAATACTTGCTGCACCAAAAAACTGTGGTATATTTGTTACAGATATAAACTTATTTTTTCGTAATATATTGTTGAAAGCTTCGCCATAAGGAAAAGCTTCTGCCGACTCGGGCAAATAATCATAGGCTTTTTTATCCTTTGAAAACAATCCACCCAAAAGCGGAATAATATACTTGGTATGAAATTTATAAATTTGTCTAAATGGAAACTTATCGGGTTGAGAAGTTTCCAACACGACAAACATACCACCAGGTTTTAACACACGATAAATTTCGCTTAAACCTTTGTTTAAATCTTCAAAATTTCGGACACCAAAACCTACGGTAATGGCATCAAATGTATCGGTATCAAACGGCAATTTTTCAGAATCCCCCAAAACCATCTCAATGAGTTGATCCAATCCTTTTTCCTTAACTTTTTTCTTACCTATTTCCAACATTCCCGAGGAAATATCCAAACCCACAATTTTATCGGGTTTAATACTTGCCAACATTATCGCAAAATCTCCGGTGCCGGTAGCAATATCCAATATTTTTTTGGGATGTGCGGCTGCAAGCATTTCTACAACTTTTTTACGCCATTTTACATCGATTCCAAAAGTCATCAACCGATTCATAAAATCATAGTTTCCGGAGATATTATCAAACATCTCAGTTACTTGTTGTTTACGTCCGGTTTCTTTATCTTTATAAGGTTTTACATCTATTCCCATAATACATTTATTCTTCTAAGGCTTTTTTAACACGCACCAAAGCTTCTTTTAATTCTTCTTTTGATGTAGCATACGAAAAACGCAAACATTCGGGATTGCCAAATGCATCCCCAGTAACAGTAGCCACCTTTGCTTTCTCCAATAAGTACATAGACAAATCAGTAGCAGATTCAATTTTATAATTCTTTAATGTTTTTCCAAAATATGCAGAAACGTCAGGAAAAAAATAAAAAGCACCGGTAGGCATATTTACCTTAAAATCCGGAATATCTTTTAGTAGTTTATAAACCAAATGCCTACGCTCATCATAAGCATCAATCATAGATTGCAATCTTTTTTTACCACCATCCAAAGCAATAATTGTTGCTTTTTGCGCTATAGAATTCGCTCCTGAAGTTACCTGACTTTGTATCTTGGCACAAGCCTTGGCTATCGTTGGATGCGCTGCCATATAACCCACACGCCAGCCCGTCATAGCATAAGCTTTTGACACGCCGTTTACCGTAATAATCCTGTCCTTTATAGCATCTATCTCTGCAAAACTGGCAAATGCACCACTGAAATTAATGTATTCATAAATTTCATCAGCAATCACATATACTTGTGGATGTTTTTTAAGCACTTCTCCCAAAGCAGCCAATTCTTCTTTACTATAAACAGATCCACTAGGATTGCTTGGAGAATTGAAAATCATCAATTTAGTTTTGGGTGTAATAGCCGCTTCTAATTGCGCAGGCGTCATTTTAAAATCGTTTTCTATCCTTGTTTTGATTGTTATAGGCTTTCCACCTACCAATTTGGCAATTTCAATATAACTAACCCAATAAGGTGAAGGCAACAAAATCTCATCTCCGGGACTGACCAATACCATAGCCGCGTTAAAGATAGATTGTTTTGAACCCGTAGAAACCACAATTTGATTTAAGCTGTATTCTAAATGGTTGTCTTTTTTAAGCTTTCTGATAATGGCTTCACGCAAATCCTTATAACCCACGATAGGCGAATATTTAAAAAAACGATCCTTCATAGCTTTTCGAGCAGCATCTATAATGAACTCGGGCGTGTCAAAGTCAGGCTCACCCAAGCTTAAACTAATAATATCTACACCCTCTTCTTTTAATTCAGCCGCTCTTTCGGCCATTGCAATGGTTTGAGAAGTAGAGAGTGTTTTTATTCTTGTTGATAAAATAGGTTCCATAGTATATTTTTTTAAATGATACTTAATACATTAGGCATGATATTCGATCAATTCCTCTAGTGGATCCTTGATGATTTTACCTATTTTTAATTCGTGTCTGTTAAGCACTTCAATCAGTTCTTTTTTAAAATGATAAGCAATAGGTCCGTTAAAATGGATCGGCACCTCTTTGTATTGCTTATAGGCAGGTAATTGTTCTGTAACCAATTTTTCAAAACCTTTTAACAATAAATCCTTAATATAACTGGATTTATAATGCGCTGACATAAAAAGGGCAAAAGATGCCAAATAGGTATTCGGTTGTGATTTTTGATATAAATTTTTAATAATTTTATCAGCATTAACCTTAAATTCTTTTTTAAACTGCTGATGCAATTGTTTGGGCATGATGCCAAAAAGATAATCGCGTAGCAACTGTTTTCCAAACCAGTTTCCGGATGCATCATCCATCAAAATATAGCCAAAATATCCAATAGTTTTGACAATTTCTTTACCATCATAATAACATGAATTTGAGCCTGTACCAGTAATAACAACAACACCTTCTTCCTTTCCGGCAGTTGCACGAGCCGAAGCTAACAAATCGGAATAAATGTGTATTTCAGCCTCATCAAAAAGTTCTGTAAGCACATCATTTAACTTGTCATAAGCTACTGAATCATCTACACCGGAGCCATATAAATATATTTTTTTGATATAAGGCGCATGAGCCAATATCTCTGCATTTTGTGCTATATTTTTACTTAATGTTACTTTATCAAAAACAGTAGGATTAAGTCCACCTGATTGAAATTTCCCTATAACCATTCGTTCAACGTTAACGAGAATCCAAGAAGTTTTGGTGGCACCTGCATCGGCAATTAAAATCATTTTATCGCGTTTTAATTAATCTCCAAAAATACAATTTTATTTAACATGAAAAAGTAAATATTTCAATCTAAAAAAATCGTTCTAAAACATATTTAAGCAAAAAAAAAGAAAGAATTTACAAACAATATTACATCAAATATTGCCACAAATCATCATCCGGAGGCATAGCCGTCAAACTAATTAATTCTTGCTTGACAGGATGTATAAATTCAATTTTTCTGGCATGAAGTGAAATACCGGCATTCTTATTACTCCTTGAAAAACCATATTTTAAATCCCCTTTAACAGGACTTCCAATTTTTGCCAATTGCACACGTATTTGATGGTGTCTTCCGGTTTCCAAATCAATTTCCAACAAATGATACGTATCTGAAGAAGCCAATCTTTTGTAATGCAAAATGGCTTTTTTAGCATCACCTGTTTCCCTAACAAAAGCTGTAGATTTATTGTTTTTGGTATTCTTTTTTAAGTAATGCACCAGTGTATCGACATCTTTTTCGGGCTTTTGTTTTACAATTGCCCAATATGTTTTCTTAATATCACGTTTTTTAAGCATCTCATTCAGTCTCGCCAAAGCTTTAGAAGTTCGGGCAAAAATAACCAATCCACTCGTGGGTCTATCAAGTCGGTGTACCACGCCCAAAAATACATTTCCGGGCTTGTTATATTTTGTTTTAATGTATAGTTTCAAAATATCCGACAAAGGCATATCGCCTGTTTTGTCGCCTTGCACTATATCTCCGGCACGTTTATTAACAATAATAATATGATTGTCTTCATAGACAATTTGAATATTTTCAGGAGTGGTTTTCAAAAAATAAGATGTTTTAATGAATATTTTAAATCATAAAAAAAGATTAATATTGCTCTTTTTCATTGGGAAATTTTACAGATTTAACATCTGCAATATATTTTGTAAATGCCTCATCCATAATTGTATATAAGTCGGCGTATCTTCTTAAAAATCGAGGGCTAAAGTCTTTTGACATCCCAAGCATATCGTGCATCACCAATACTTGTCCATCCACACCGGAACCGGCACCAATACCGATAACGGGAATCTGTAATTCTTGCGCAACCATTGCTGCCAATTTTGCGGGTATTTTTTCGAGCACCAATGCAAAAACACCTAATTTTTCAAGTAATTTAGCATCTTTAATCAACTTAGCAGCCTCTTTTTCTTCTTTTGCTCTAACGGTGTAAGTGCCAAACTTATAGATGGATTGCGGTGTTAAACCGAGATGTCCCATTACAGGAATACCAGCACTCAATACTCTACTTACCGATTCTGAAATTTCTTCTCCACCTTCTAATTTTACAGCATGGCCACCAGATTCTTTCATAATGCGTATTGCCGACTCCAAAGCTTTTCTCGAATTGCCTTGGTATGTACCAAAAGGCAAATCAACCACAACCAAAGCCCTGGTAGAAGCGCGCACTACCGAACCGGCATGGTATATCATTTGCTCTAAAGTAATAGGTAAAGTTGTTTCGTGCCCTGCCATTACATTTGAAGCAGAATCTCCTACCAAAATAATATCGATACCTGAAGCATCCAATATTTTTGCCATGGTATAATCATAAGCAGTTAACATAGCAATTTTTTCACCCGCTTGCTTCATATCAAACAAACGTTTTGTGGTAATTTTTTTATATTCTTTAAAAACGCTCATATTTATGAATTAAGCTCCAAGCCTTCGGCAATATTAAACAGTCTTTGTTTATTTAGCAACTTTATTCTTTTTGCCTTTGAATAAATTATCTCTTCTTTTTTAAAGGAAGATAAAATTCTAATAACTGATTCGGAAGCGGTACCAATAATATTTGCTAATTCTTCTCTAGATAATAAAATATTTATATTTCCCTCGCGATCTGTACCAAAAACATCGTCCAAATGTAACAAGGTCTCTGCCATGCGTTCGCGCACAGAATGTTGTGCCAAATGTGAAATAACAGAATTTGCCAATTTTAAATCATTGCTCAACAAACGAAGCATTTCCAAAGTAAAATCTTTATTATCAAGCAAATTCTTATAAACATCTTTGGGAATCATGCAAGCTGTAACATCTTCTATAGCGGTCAAATTCAGTGTAATTGACTCATCATTAAAAACAGATCTATATCCAATTAAATTACCCGACTTTACAAAACGAATAATTTGCTCTTTACCAGACGAATTATAGTTGGTTAGTTTACCTTTACCCGACATCAAGCAATAAACATTTCGACTAGGCTTCCCTTCCTCCAAGATTAAATCTCCTTTTTTAAAATGCAGCACTTTTTTATGCTCGGAAACGTAATCTAAATCTTTTTTTGATAAAGTTTTAAACGAATTTAACTGGTGAATCAAGCAAAGGTTACAATTTTTCATATTATATAAAAATTTTTTAAAATTATATCAGTATTTAAAAACATCGAAAAAACTTAATCAATAATTATATAAATACCATTTGTATCAAATAAATACATCACAAATTTTTAATTAAATCATATACTTATGATTATTCTTTACGATAAAAATATATGCGATGATAATAAAAAGCAAATTTATAAAAAAAGAATGATAAAATGACTAAAATCATAAATCTAAACAGTATTATTTGATTTTTATCATATTCATAATAAATTTAACATTAATTAAATGATAAATAAAACATTTATGTGTGTTGATTGAAATATGTTCAAAAATCACAAACAAACTACAAACTGAGACTTTTATCTATAAAAAACTTTTTTATTCAAAAATTATTTATAGATTTGCAGAAATTTTTTGTAACACATTATTAAATACATATAGAGATGAAAAGGACTTATCAACCGTCGAAAAGAAAAAGAAGAAATAAACACGGATTCCGTGAAAGAATGGAAACCCGTGAAGGCAGAAAGGTTTTAGCCCGCAGAAGAGCTAGAGGCAGAAAAAAATTATCGGTTTCATCTGAACCCAGACACAAGAAATAATTCATTATTTTTTATAATGTATAAGTAAAGCTCGCTTTAAGCGGGCTTTTTGTATGAAATTTTATCAAAATAAAAAAAAATAGCTATTTTAGCAAAAAACAAATTAGACATGAAAAAATTATTACTAAGCATTTTACTATTACCTTTTTTATTATTGCTATTTTCTTACACAAGTGGCGCGCCTTTTGGATACTCTGGTTCTCAAGGAGACAGGGGCAGAACTTGCACTTATTGTCATAGTTTCAGCGGCACAGCACCTACCCCAAACATTCAGTTGTCAGGATTACCGACCAATGGCTACGTGCCAGGACAGACCTACAATCTTACGTTAGATGTTGGCAATGTCAGCAATCCAAAAACAGGATTTGAGGCAACTACAGAAAATGCTTCCAACCAAAAAGCCGGTAGTTTTGCAAATACAGATGCCAACACGCAAGCAATCGAAAGCAATACCTATATTACACATACAACAACGGGTGCTAGTTTACACAACTGGTCGTTTAACTGGACAGCGCCCGTCACCGGAACTGGAACTGTAAAATTATACTACGTAGTTAATATTGCCAACGGAAACAACGCAGAAAGCGGCGACTATATTACAAACAGTTTTGAAAGTATTCCTGAACAAACAGCGAGTCTTTCGGAATTAACAGATACACAATTTCAAATATATCCCAATCCCGCAAGTAACTTTATCAAATTTGATTCTAATTTAGGAAAAATAAAAAATATTGAAATACTTGATATACTCGGAAAATCATTCCCCATTTCAAATAATCATAACAGGATTGACATATCGTTTTTACCTGCTGGAAATTACATCTTAAAGCTTCAAACTGAAAAGCTTACAGGCGTAAAACATTTTATCAAAAAATAATTGTTTATTGCAAATAAATCCATATATTTGCAGCCAATAAATTTTAAAAAAATATATTATGAACCATTATGAAACTGTTTTCATTTTAACTCCCGTTTTATCTGATGATCAGGTAAAGGAAACAGTTAAGAAATTTGAGGATTTTTTAACTTCCAAAGGTGGCGAGATAATTTGGAAAGAAGATTGGGGGCTAAAAAAACTAGCTTACCAAATTCAACACAAAAAAACCGGTTTTTACCATTTGATGGAATTCAAATTGGATCCGGAAGCTGTAAAAGATCTAGACGTGGCGTTTAGAAGAGATGAAAGAGTGATGCGTCACTTGATTACCAAATTGGATAAATATGCTGCTGACTGGGCAGATAAACGAAGAGAAAAAATTAAAGAAAATAAATAAAGGATTATGGCATCGATAGATCAAAATTCAGGAAAACAATCCGAAATAAAATATTTAACGCAACTGGATGTTGACGTTAAACCAAATCAAAAAAAATATTGCCGATTTAAAAAATACGGCATTAAATATATTGATTATAAAGATCCCGATTTCTTAATGAAATTTGTCAACGAACAAGGTAAAATTTTACCACGTCGTATTACCGGAACTTCTTTAAAATACCAAAGAAGACTATCCAAATCAATCAAGAGAGCACGCCATTTGGCTTTGATGCCCTACGTAGGAGATATGTTAAAATAAAAAAGAAGGAACGATGGAAATTATACTAATAAAAGACGTTGATAATTTGGGTTTTACCGATGATATTGTAAAAGTAAAAAACGGATACGGAAGAAATTATTTGATACCTCAAGGTTTTGCCAGATTGGCTACACCTTCTGCAAAAAAAGTATTAGCAGAAAAAATTAAACAAAGAGCATTCAAAGAAAAACACGTAATTGATGAAGCAAATAAATTAGCCGAACAACTAAAAGCATTGCAATTGAAAATTGCCGCTAAAGTTGGTGCCGGTGATAAATTATTTGGCTCTATCAACAATCAAAACATTGCCGAAAAATTGGCAAAAGAAGGTTTTGAAATCGATAAAAAATTCATTTCTGTAATCGGTGGTAATGTTAAGAGAATTGGTAAATATGACGCCACTATTCGCTTACATAGAGAGGTCATATTCCCCTTGGAATTTGAAATCACACCTATTAGAGACGAAAAAGCAATTGCCGAAGCAAAAGCAAAAGCCGCTGCCGAAGCAAAAAAAGTTGAAGCCGCTGCTGCCGCTGCTGAAAAAGCTGCAAATGAAACAGCAGAGACCAAAACAGCTGAAAATACAGAAACAAAAGAAGCGCCTGAAGCGTAAACAATTCTTTAGTACAAATATTATAGGTTGCTCCAAGGAGCAACCTTTTTTTTGGTAAAAAAAATAAATCCTCCTTGCAAATTTCTGCAAAATTCACATTTAGAATCTAATGCAAATGTTTTATTTCTGTACGGGTACATTATAACACATAGAAACGTTGCAGTGTGAGACGTTGCAGCGCAACGTCTGTACGGGATTGCAGACAAAAAAATTACATTTACTGGTTAAATCTACCCAAACGCACTTAACAATTTATAAATAAAAAGTAAACAAGTTTTTTTGTATTTTTGCAAAAATTTTATCACAACCTATGTTAACAGTAAATAATGTATCCGTTCAATTCGGAAAAAGAATCTTATTTGACGAAGTAAATGCCCAATTTAAAAAAGGAAATACCTATGGTATTATCGGTGCTAACGGCGCTGGGAAATCCACCTTTTTAAAAATTCTGTCGGGTGAAATAGACCCTACCACCGGTAGCGTTTCAATGGAACCGGGAAAACGTATGTCCGTATTAAAACAGGACCATACAGCCTTTGACGAACATACCGTTTTGGAAAGCGTTGTGATGGGCAATCAAAGCTTATTCGAAATTCAACAAGAAATGGATGCGCTTTATGCACACGAAGAATTTTCGGACAAAGAAACCATGCGTTTGGGTGAACTGCAAGAAAAATTTGAAGAGATGAATGGTTGGAATGCCGATAGCGATGCTGCCATATTATTGTCAAATCTTGGTGTAAAAGAAGATATACATTATACATTAATGTCAGAGCTTGAATCTAAAATGAAAGTTCGTGTTCTTTTGGCACAAGCTTTATTTGGCAATCCGGATGTACTTATCATGGATGAGCCCACCAACGACTTGGATTTTTATACTATTTCGTGGTTAGAAGATTTCTTGGCAAATTATGAAAACACAGTTATCGTGGTATCGCATGACCGTCACTTTTTAGATGCCGTCAGTACACACACCGTAGATATAGATTATAACAAACTCAATTTTTACACCGGAAACTATTCTTTTTGGTACAATGCCAGTCAACTAAAATCGAGACAACGCGCCCAACAAAACAAAAAATCTGAAGAACGTAAAAAAGAATTGGAAGATTTTATCCGAAGATTTTCTGCCAACGTTGCCAAATCAAAACAAGCAACTGCACGTAAAAAAATGATTGAAAAACTCAATATCGATGATGTAAAGCCTTCGAGCAGACGCTATCCCGGTATTATTTTTCAACCCGAAAGAGAAGCTGGAGACCAAATATTTGAAACCGAAAATCTTGCCAAGTCGATTGACAAAGAAGTGCTTTTTAAAGATGTCAATATCAATTTGAACAAAGGCGATAAAGTAGCCCTTTTTTCCAAAGATACAAGAGCTGTTAGCGCATTTTACGAAACCGTGATGGGCAATATGAAGCCTGACACTGGCGAATATAAATGGGGTGTAACCACTTCACAGGCCTATTTACCCGCCGAAAATCACGAATTTTTTAACGAAGATGTCTCTTTAGTGGACTGGCTACGACAGTTTGCCAAAACAGATGAAGAAAAAGAAGATGTGTTTCTACGTGGATTTTTAGGAAAAATGTTGTTTAGTGGTGATGAAGCCCTCAAATCGGTTAAAGTGTTATCCGGAGGTGAAAAAGTACGCGCTATGTTATCCAAAATGATGATGAATAGGGCAAATATCTTATTGTTTGATGAACCTACCAACCATTTGGACCTCGAATCTATTCAAGCACTTAACAATGCCCTCATCAATTTTCCAGGTACTATTATCTTTACCACACGCGACCACGCTTTTGCAGAATCTGTAGCCAATAGGGTTATCGAAATCACCCCTAAAGGTACTATCGACAAACAAATGCGTTTTGACGAATACCTATCTGATAAAAAAATCAAAGAACAACGCGACAAAATGTATCAATCGTAAATATTAAATTTATAAAAAGGTATCATACCAATTAAAAATCAAAACACCCGATATAAACTGTTTCTATTTCCATTTTTCTATGTTAAAAATTAATTCTATAACGACTGATATACAAATAATTTTTGCCTTGAAAAAGATAAATATATTCCAATTTATTTATCACGTATTTTAACTTCTAATTGGCATTATATTTGCGAATACATTATCAAAATGAATCGTAAAGCAAAAGAATTAAAGATCGCATTATGAAAAGAGTTTACTACCTATTGCTTATCAGCATTATCAGTTTGAGCACAAATGCCCAAAGCCTTACAATTTCGTTACATCCAGCGAAAAAATACCCTTGGTTGGTCATGTATAAATTGGAAAATGTTCAACAAGAATATGTTACCAATAAGCAATTGGATAGTTTAAAACATTTCTCTTTTGATATGCACAATCAAAAGCCGGGTATTTATTTGCTGATGTATGACACCAATCCGAATCATTTTATCTATTTTGTCTATAACCAAAAAGATATTGTTTTGAAAGCATATCCCAAGCAAAACAACAAAATAGAAATCATTGCGTCAACTGAAAACAAAATCTACCTGCCCTATGCTGGAAAACACGATTTATTAATCTACAAGCTTAATCAAATTGAAAACAAATTGGCTAAAAATGACAGCTTAACAAAGACTGAAATAGAAAAATTTGCCCAATTAAAAACTGAATTAGACAGCCTGCAGCAAACTTATCTAAAAAAATCAAAAGGGCATTTGGTTCATACTTATGTTCAAAATATGCATGAATACTA
>Ga0209633_10002027_pt1 | contig 20083 bp, 23 predicted proteins | sample Cruoilmetagenom1_FD_187290 | JGI IMG/M metagenome (GOLD analysis project Ga0209633, IMG submission 187290) | Oil polluted marine microbial communities from Coal Oil Point, Santa Barbara, California, USA - Sample 1 (SPAdes) (version 2) | ecosystem: Environmental > Aquatic > Marine > Oil seeps ... | reverse complement strand
ACCTGGTACAGGCAGAAAATGTTATGGGCGTAAAGGTCAAGATATGACTATCACTGTGCCTCCTGGAACTACAGTAGTAGATATGGAGACAGGGGAAGAGCTTATGGATCTACTCAATGATGGAGATATCATTCCTTTTTTAGAAGGTGGAAAAGGTGGCTTAGGCAATATGCACTTTAAGTCTTCAAGTAACCAAAGACCCACCTATGCACAACCTGGACTTCCAGGTATCAGTAAACAAGTAAGACTTGAGATGAAACTCATCGCCGATGTGGGACTTGTAGGTTATCCAAATGTTGGGAAGTCTACACTTATCGCTACACTTTCAAATGCAAGACCACAAGTAGCAAACTATGAGTTTACAACACTGACGCCAAAGTTAGGTGTGGTACATATTGGTGATTATGATTCATTTATGATGGCAGATATACCTGGTATTATAGAGGGTGCCAGTGATGGTAGAGGTTTGGGGCATGAATTTTTAAAACACATAGAAAGAACCAAAACGCTTCTTTTGATGATAGACGCAGCAAACTACAGAGAGATGAAGTATCAGTATGAAACATTATTGGTAGAGCTTCAGCGTTATTCTGAGACTTTGGCGACTAGAAAACATGCGATTGCTATTACTAAGATAGATTCACTATCTGTAGATGAAGTCAATGCCTTAACAGAAACGTTTCTTTCAGATATTGGACTAGAAGCTAATACTTCACTGAAGCAATACAAAGCAAAAGAAGAATACATCTCTTATGGGTTTGAAAAAGATTTTGGTGTAGCGTTACCAGCAGAAAAACCACTTTTTGTTTTACCTATCTCATCCGTTGCACACATTAACACTGAGCCTTTACGTTACGCCATTGGAGACTTTGTAAAAAGTGTTAAAGAAGAGCAAGAAGGCTAATATGAGTACCCAACGTATAGTCATTAAAGTAGGTTCTCATGTTTTAACAGAAGCTGGGAACATCGCAAAAGTACGTATGTTGGCACTTGTGGAACTCATAGCCCTACTAAAAGTTAACCATTATGAAGTCATCTTGGTAAGTTCAGGTGCAGTGGCAGCTGGTTATACACGGTTACCACTTGACAGAGGGATATTAGCAAACAAGCAGGCACTGGCAGCCATAGGGCAACCACTTCTTCTTAAAATGTACCAAGAAAAGTTTGAAAAGTTTGCTTTGTTGTGTTCTCAGGTTTTACTGCGTGCAGATGTCTTTGACTCTGATGAACATATGAATCATGCAAAAGTGGCCATAGACACACTTTTAGCGAATAATGTTGTCCCTATCATCAATGAAAATGACACAGTCAGTATAGAAGAACTGGTATTTGGTGATAATGATAGACTCTCCGCCCATGTGGCACATTATTTTGATGCTTCGTTGTTGATAATCCTTTCAGATATAGATGCCTTTTATGACAAAGACCCAAACAAGTATGATGATGCAGTAAGACGAGCTGTCGTCACACAGTTAAGTAAAGAAGAATTAGAAGCAGATCACACACCCAACAACGAATTTGCCACAGGTGGCATAGTCACTAAACTACAATCAGCTGATTTTCTTATGAAAAATGGAAGAGAGATGCTGCTTGCTTCAGGATTTGACCTTGCAGATGTGAAGACATTTCTTGTAGATGGTGTACATGAGGGTGGAACGCTTTTTAAAGCGTAACAATTTTAACTTTAATAAGAAGAGATATGAAATACAATATAGTCTATATGGGAACTCCCCACTACGCAAGAGCCATACTCCATACACTCATACAAGCAGAAGATATGAGCGTCTCTTTAGTCTTGACTCAGCCTGACCGTCCTGTGGGGCGTAAAAAGATCTTGACTGCTCCTCCAGTGAAAGAGTTGGCGTTAGAACATGATATAACAGTGTTACAGCCTCATCGTTTGAGTGATGAAGGTATGGAAGCTGCGATAAGAGAAGCTAAGCCTGACTTCATCATAGTAGCTGCATTTGGACAGATATTGCCAAAAGCCATACTTGAGATTGCACCTTGTATCAACTTGCATGCTTCACTTTTACCTCAATATAGAGGTGCAAGTCCTGTACAGCAGTCTTTACTAGGTGGTGATGAAAAGACAGGGGTGACTTCTATGATGATGGAAGAGGGGCTTGATACGGGTGATATGCTTGAAAAAAGTGAGTTCATCATACCTGTTGATATGCGCCTACATGCTTTGATGCAGAAGCTCACGGATGATGCTTGTGATTTGACACTCAGTACCATTCGTCATTTTGAGATCATACAAGCAGTCAAACAAGATGAAAGTCAAGCAACGTTATGTAAGAAGATCAAAAAGTCTGATGGAGAAGTAGATTTTGATGATGCAGAGATCATCTATAACAAATACCGCGCTTTTGAAGGCTGGCCAGGTGTATTTATGCAAAATGGTACCAAACTTGACGGGTTGAAGTTAATAGATATGAAGATGTCACATAACGCTTATGAGATACTGGGTTTCCAGGAGGAGAGTGTCCTTGTAGGGTGTGGTAAGGGTGCTTTACTCATAGCAACACTTCAGCCTGCCTCTAAAAAGGCTATGTCAGCCAAGGCGTATTGTGTAGGAAGAGGGCTAAAAGTTGGAAATAAAATTATTTGACACGCTTCCTTCTACTCAGAAGTATCTCGTTGAACAAGTAGAAAGTGATTTACTTAAAGCACCCATTGCTGTTTTGGCATTGGAACAAAATGCTGGGGTTGGAAGCCGAGATAATGAATGGTCTGGAGGAGAAGGAAACTTTTTTGCTTCTATCTCAGTAAAACTAGAGGATCTACCTAAAGATTTACCTCTTTCTTCTGCGTCTATTTACTTCTCATTTATCATGAAACAAACGCTTAAAACATATGATGAAAATACCTGGTTAAAATGGCCAAATGATTTCTATGTAAATGATGAAAAAGTAGGCGGGACTATCACAAAAAAAGTGGGCGAGAATTTGGTGTGTGGAATTGGCATAAATTTAAAAAAATCTCAAAACGGCTATAGAGCCTTACAGAGCGATATCTCTCCCCAATTTTTACTAGAAAAATACCTTTTAGCACTTGAAAATTTCCCAAAATGGAAGCAGGTTTTTAGTGAGTATGAGATAGAATTTGAGTTAAGCAGAGAGTTTTCAGTTCATATTGAAAACTATCAAAAGAGCCTATCTGACGCTACTTTGCAGCCAGATGGTTCTTTAATCATAGATGGGAAGAAGGTGTTTAGTTTACGATGAGCGAGATTATAAGTATAGCCAATCAAAAAGGTGGCGTAGGAAAAACAACAACAGCAGTAAACTTAGCAGCATCTTTAGCTGAAAAGGGCAAAAAAGTCCTTCTTTTGGACATCGATCCACAATCCAATGCAACGACCAGTTTAGGTTTTTCTAGAGGTGATTATGAGTTTAACATTTATCATGTACTCATAGGGACAAAAAAACTCTCAGAAGTCGTACTCAAAACGAACATAGAAAACCTCTCTTTAGTGCCTTCAAACATTGGCCTTGTTGGTATAGAAAAAGAATTTTATAACCCTAGCAAAAAAAATAGAGAATTGGTACTAAAAGAGAAGCTTAAAGAGGTTTCTAGAAAGTTTGATTTTATTATTATTGATTCCCCTCCGGCATTGGGTCCCATCACTATTAATGCTTTGAGTGCATCTGATTCAGTGATCATCCCGATCCAGTGTGAGTTTTTTGCATTAGAAGGATTAGCACAATTACTCAATACAGTAAGTCTCTTGAAAAAGACGATTAACCCAAAACTTAAAATCAAAGGTTTCTTACCTACGATGTACTCAAAACAGAATAATCTATCGAAACAAGTACTTGCAGATCTGTCTCATCATTTTAAAGACAAACTTTTTCATGTTAAAAAAGGAAAAGAGTGTATTGTTGTACCTAGAAATGTTAAGATAGCAGAAGCACCAAGTTTTGGAAAGCCTATTACAGATTATGCCAATAAATCTAAAGGCTCAGTCGCTTATAGAGATTTGGCTACAGTGATAGTTAGAGGATAATCAATGGCATTGGGTAGGGGACTAGGAGATATACTCTCAGAAGTAGAAGAAGCATACGAAAAAGACCTCTCTAGCATTGACAACTTTGAACTTGCGGCACAAGGTGCAAGAGTTGAAGAATTGTCTGTAGAGAGCATTAGTCCAAATCCTTTTCAGCCTCGTAAGCATTTTGATGAACAGGCACTAAAAGAGCTTAGTGAGTCTATCGTCAAGCATGGTTTACTTCAGCCGATCGTGGTGATAGAAAAAGAAGATGGATACTTGCTTATAGCGGGAGAGCGTCGTTTAAGAGCCCATAAACTAGCAGACCTGAGTACTGTAAAAGCTATCATCGCAGATGCAGATATAGACAAAATCAGACTTCGTGAACTGGCGCTTCTTGAAAATATACAAAGAGAAAATCTTAACGCTATTGAGCTAGCAAATTCGTATGCAGAGTTGATAGAAGTACATGAAATCACACATGATGAACTTTCATCTGTGGTACACAAAAGCCGTTCACAGATAACCAATACAATGCGTTTATTGAGTCTATCTACTTATGCACAAAAACAACTCATCGCCAATAAAATATCACAAGGCCATGCAAAAATACTTGTAGGGTTAGATGAAAAGAAACAAAAAATTGTCATAGATTCGGTGATAGGGCAAAAATTATCTGTGCGTGATACTGAAAATATGGTTAAGAACTATAAGGGTACAGCGATACCTAGCCAGCCTAAAAAAGTGCCATCAAAATTACTAGAAAAGTATACACACTCTTTTAATGAACTTATCCCTTTTAAGCATAAAATAAAAGCAAAAAGTATTGAGATCCATTTTGAAGATGAAAATGAAGTTGAAAGTTTTTTGGAACTGTTTAACACCTTGGATGATAAGAAGCGATCAGGCCTTTTAGGACGTATACTTAAGTAAAGAGATTATAAATACAAATACGTCATTTATTTTCACTAATCCCCCATATTTTAATCAAGTCCTCATAACAATAATGATAAAATAACGCGAAATTACATGAGGAGTTTTAATGCTTGACCTACATTTACCATTGATGTTGTTCGTTTTAGTTTTATTTCTAGTTCTTCTTGTTCTTTTAAATAATATGCTATTTAAGCCATTGGTTAAATTCATGGATGATAGAGATGCCTCTATAGCAAAAGATTTGGAAGCAGCAAAAAGTTTTAGTGGTAATACTGATGAGCTCAATGTTAAAGCGGATGAAATAATTAGCAATGCTAAGAATGAAGCTGCGACAATCAGACAGAAAGCAATCGATGATGAAAAAACATTGGCTGCAAGTAAAGTTGAAACGAAACAGAATGAAATTGAAAAAGAGTATGAAAGCTTTGTTGCAAAGTTAGCTTCTGAAAAAGAGAATCTCAAAAATGAGTTACTCTCTCAAATGCCTCTATTTAAAGAGAGCTTAAAAGCTAAGTTTAGCAAACTATAAAGAGGGGATGAATATGAAAAAATTACTACTATTGTCTTTACTTGTGGCTCCAGCTATTCTTTTGGCTTCTGGTGATGCTGAGTCAACACGTTACTTTGCCCAAACAGGTAGAGAAACAGATTTCTTTCCACGTTTAGTAAACTTTGTGATCTTTGCATCATTACTTTACTATTTGTTGGCAAACCCGATTAAAGACTTTTTTAAAGGTAGAAAAGAAGGTATAGCAGCACAGCTTAAAGAAATAGAAGAAAAACTTCAAGCTGCAAAAGATGAGAAGAAAGAAGCTCAAACTCGTTTAGACGAGTCTGAGAAGAAATCTAAACAAATCATCGATGATGCTAAAAAAGAAGCAGTTCTTTTAGCAGAAAAAATTGCCCAGTCAAATCAAAATGATTTAGAAAATATGGCTAAACAAGCTGATGAAAAGATGAATTTCGAAGAAAGAAAATCTGCTAGATCAGTGATCGATGAAGTTTTAAGTGAGAACATCACGAATGATGACATCATGTTAGATGAAACTAAAGTTGTTGATATCGTTTCTAAGAAGGTGGCATAATGGAAGAGCTAATCGCTAAAAGATATGCAAAAGCACTCTCTTCAGTAAGTAAAGACATTGCTGGTGCTGCAGATGTATTGAATGTACTCTCTTCAGCTATTTCTACAGCAGAAGTACAAGCAGCATTAAATTCACCTATCGTTGCATCTGAGAAAAAGACAGAAATGATTTTGTCTACACTTGGTGAAGCAGCTGATGCTACATTGGTAAACTTTATTAAGATCTTAGGTGAAAACAAAAGACTTGATCTGATACCAGAGATTGCTAGAGTCCTTAATACAGACTTGCAAAAAGTATCAAATGAGTATGAAGGTGTACTTTCAAGTAAAGAAACACTTGATGCAGCTGCATTAAATAGTCTTGAAGAAACACTTAAAAAGTATACAGGTTCAACGATCAAACTTACGCAAGAGAAATCTGACCTTGACGGGTTACGTGTTGCAGTAGATGATTTGGGTATTGAGGTTAACTTCTCTAAACAGAGAGTTAAAGAACAACTAATTGATTTCATCAAGAAATCTTTATAGTTATCTAATAGAAAGGAGTATCAGTGGCAGTTAAATTACAAGCAGATGAGATAAGTTCAATCATCAAAGAAAGAATTGAGAATTTTGAAATTGATGTAGACATCAATGAAGTAGGAAAAGTAGTAGGTATCGCAGACGGAATATCAACAGTTTATGGTCTTAACAATGTTATGGCTGGGGAAGTTGTAGAGTTTGATAACGGTGCTAGAGGACTAGTGTTAAACCTTGAAGAGGCAAATGTTGGTGTTGTTGTTCTTGGTTCAAGTACAGGTATCAAAGAAGGCATGAGCGTAAAAAGAGTTGGCGAGCTTCTTAAAACACCAGTAGGTGACGCGATGATAGGTAGAGTGGTTAACCCACTTGGTGAAGCTATCGATGGTAAAGGTGCTATAGAAACTTCTGAAGTAAGATTCATCGAAGAAAAAGCACCAGGGATCATGGCTAGAAAGTCAGTACATGAGCCACTTCAAACTGGTATCAAAGCGATTGATGCACTTGTTCCTGTTGGACGTGGGCAAAGAGAACTTATCATTGGTGATAGACAAACTGGTAAAACAACACTTGCTATCGATACAATCATCAACCAAAAAGGTCAAGATGTTGTATGTATCTACGTTGCGATTGGTCAAAAGCAATCAACAGTAGCTGCAACAGTGAAAAAACTTGAAGAGCATGGTGCAATGGATTACACTATCATCGTAACTGCTGGTGCAGCTGATTCTTCAGCGCTTCAGTTCCTTGCTCCTTATGCAGGTGTTACTATGGCTGAGTACTTCAGAGACAATGGTAGACATGCAGTTATCTTTTATGATGACCTTTCTAAGCACGCTGTTGCATACAGAGAGATGTCACTTATCTTAAGAAGACCTCCGGGTCGTGAAGCATACCCAGGGGATGTTTTTTACCTACACTCAAGACTTTTAGAACGTGCTGCAAAGCTTTCTGATGAATTAGGTGCTGGTTCTATTACTGCATTCCCGATCATTGAAACTCAAGCGGGTGATGTTGCGGCATATATCCCAACAAACGTTATTTCTATTACTGATGGACAAATCTTCCTTGAGACTGATTTGTTTAACTCAGGTATCAGACCAGCGATCAACGTGGGACTTTCAGTTTCTCGTGTTGGTGGTGCTGCTCAAATTAAAGCAACAAAACAAGTTTCTGGTACATTGAGACTTGACCTTGCTTCATTTAGAGAGCTTCAAGCCTTTGCACAGTTTGCATCTGACCTTGATGACTATACTAGAGGTCAACTAGAGCGTGGTCAAAGAATGGTAGAGGTTCTTAAACAAGGACCTTATGCTCCTGTTCCTATTGAGAAACAAGTAGCTATCATTTTTGCTGGTGCAAATGGTTACCTAGATGACATCCCAGCATCTTCAGTCACAAAATTTGAAGCAGAAATGATGCCATTTATGGAAGCTAAATATGCAAATGTCCTAGATGCGATCAGAACTGATAAAAAGATCTCTGATGACACTGACGCGGCACTTAGAAAAGCAATTGAAGATTTCAAAGCTTCTTTTTCGGCATAAGAAAGGCTAAAAATGGCTAATTTAAAAGAGATAAAGCGTAAGATAGGGTCTGTTAAGAATACACAGAAGACTACTAACGCTATGAAGCTTGTCTCTTCTGCTAAACTGAAAAGAACAGAAGAACTTGCTAAAAGGTCTAGAGTATATGCAGAGAAATTGACTGAACTTTTAAACGAGATCGCTCAAAAAATGCAAAATACCAATGTAGATGGTATAGACAATGTTTATTTTAAGGATGTACAAAATCCTAAAAAAGTAGATATCGTTTTCATCACTGCAGACAAAGGTCTTTGTGGTGGATTTAACTCTCAAACGATCAAAAGAGTAAGTAATTTACTCGCTGATTTTAAAGAGAAAGATGTGAAAGTACGTCTTAGAGCAGTGGGTAGAAAAGGTATTGATTATTTCAAGTTTAACAATGTTGAACTGAATGATGAGATAATAGGACTTTCTGCTGCACCTGACTTTAAGCAAGCATCAGAGTTTATCTCTGAAGTGGCGGCATCATATGTCAAAGGTGATACAGATAAGATCATATTTGTACACAACGGTTATGTAAACATGATTACTCAAGAGATCAGAGAAGATCAAGTTTTACCGATCGATAGTTCAAATTTAGAATTGAACACTGTATCAACTTCAGAGCTTGAAGTTGAGCCAGATGATGATGACACACTTCTTGATGCATTGGCTATGCGTTATGTTGAGTATTCTATGTATTACTCACTCATTGACTCACTTGCAGCAGAACACTCTGCACGTATGCAAGCAATGGACGCAGCAACTACCAATGCAAAAGAGATGGTAAAAGAACTTACTGTAAAGTATAACAAAGCAAGACAAGAATCCATTACGACTGAACTCATAGAGATTATCAGTGGTATGGAATCAATGAAATAATTAGAGGAGAAGAAATGACAGGTAAAATAGTACAAGTCTTAGGTCCCGTTCTAGATGTGGATTTTACAGACTATCTTCCAGAGATCAATGAAGCGTTAGAAACAAGCTTTATGATCGATGGTAAAGAGCAAAAATTAGTTTTAGAAGTAGCAGCACAACTTGGTGACAACAGAGTGAGAACAATTGCTATGGATATGAGTGAAGGTGTTGTTAGAGGTCAAACAGTTACTGCAACTGGTTCTTCTATCAAAGTTCCTGTTGGTGAAGAAGTTCTTGGACGTATCTTCAACGTTATCGGTGATGCTATTGATGATGCTGGTGAAGTAAATGCTAAGCAATACTGGTCAATCCACAGAGATCCACCAGCATTTGAAGAGCAAAGTACAAAAACTGAAGTTTTTGAAACAGGTATCAAAGTAGTTGACCTTCTTGCTCCTTATAACAAAGGTGGTAAAGTTGGACTATTCGGTGGTGCTGGTGTTGGTAAAACCGTTATTATTATGGAACTTATTAACAACGTTGCATTGAAGCATTCAGGTTACTCTGTATTTGCTGGTGTTGGTGAAAGAACACGTGAAGGGAATGACCTTTACTTCGAAATGAAAGAATCAAACGTACTTGACAAAGTTGCACTTTGTTATGGTCAAATGTCAGAGCCTCCAGGAGCACGTAACCGTATTGCTCTTACTGGTCTTACTATGGCTGAGTACTTTAGAGATGAGATGGGTCTAGACGTTCTTATGTTTATCGATAACATCTTTAGATTTGCACAATCAGGTTCAGAAATGTCTGCACTTCTTGGGCGTATCCCTTCAGCGGTTGGTTACCAGCCAACACTTGCAAGAGAGATGGGTGCACTTCAAGAGCGTATTACATCAACAACTAAAGGTTCAATTACATCTGTACAAGCTGTATACGTACCTGCGGATGACTTGACGGATCCTGCTCCAGCATCTGTATTTGCTCACTTAGATGCAACAACAGTACTTAATAGATCTATTGCTGAAAAAGGTATCTACCCTGCGGTTGATCCACTTGATTCAACTTCAAGAATGCTTGATCCACAAATAGTTGGTGAAGAGCACTATGGTTTGGCACGTGGTGTTCAACAAATTCTTCAAAAGTATAAAGACCTTCAAGATATCATTGCGATTCTTGGTATGGACGAGCTTTCTGAAGATGACAAACTTGTTGTTGAAAGAGCTAGAAAGATTGAAAAATACCTTTCTCAGCCTTTCCACGTTGCTGAAGTGTTTACTGGATCACCAGGTGTATATGTTACACTTGAAGAGACTTTAGAAGCATTTAAAGGTCTTCTTGATGGTAAATACGATCACATGAATGAAGCAGCATTCTACATGGTAGGAAACATAGCTGAAGCGATTGCTAAAAACGATAAGATTAACGCTAAGTAATCTTAGTTCTAATCTTTAAAGGATATTTATGGAACTCATGAAACTAGAAATCATCACACCAAACGGTGTGATATTTGATGGTGATGTTACACAAGTAAACTTACCTGGTTCAGAGGGTGAGTTTGGTGTTTTAGCTGGTCACGCTACATTGGTTTCTTTACTTGAGACTGGTGTGATCGTTTACAATAGAGCAGACGGCAGAGAAGTAGCAGTAGCTATCAACTCTGGGTATGTGAAAGTAGATGAAGAAAAGACTACTTGTATTGTAGATGGTGCAGTAGCTCTTTCTGGTGATGATACAGACATTGCCCAAGCATTAGCAGCAGCTAAAGACTTACTTAAAAGTACAGAAGCCTCTAACTCAGCGATTGCATCTGCAGTAGCTAAAGTAGAGCAAATTGGAAAGTCATTTTAACTTGAGCTCTCTAATTGATTATTTGATTGATAGCAGTGCAATTACTATTTTTGTACTGCTATTGCTCTCAATCTATTTCATCGCAACATTTTGGATCTTCTTAGATAAATTTAGTATTTTAAATTCTCGTATAACTACTGAAGCAAAATCACTCAAATCACTTTACACAGGTCAGTCAAAAGCAGTGGCTAGCAACTCACTTATTTTTACTTATCTGTCTCGTGTCAATGTACCCAATAAAGCCATTCTTGAAGCAGCCTCATCTGATGCAATTAGGGTTTCAACCAAAGGGCTTACTTGGCTTTCTATTATTGCATCCACTTCGCCATTCATAGGTCTTTTTGGTACGGTGATAGGGATACTTGAGACTTTCTCAAAACTAGGTTCTCAGTCTAGTGCCTCTTTGGCTGTGGTTGCACCTGCCATCTCTGAAGCACTTATTGCGACGGCTGCAGGTATTGGTGTGGCTATATTTGCTTATATGTTCCATCTTATATTAAAACGTAAAGCGTATGAGCTTTCTTCATTGCTATCTTCTCAATCAGAAGTCATACTTTCTCAGGTTAATGAGGAACGCTAATGTTTTCTTGGGATGATAATCCAGATTTGAACATCACACCACTTGTAGATGTCATGCTGGTGCTGATGGCTATACTTATGATCACTGCGCCTACTATTACTTTTCAAGAGCAAATTGATCTCCCGCAAGGTTCAAAGAGTGTTAAAGTTACAAAGCCTAAAAATTTGACTATAAGAATAGATAAAGATAAAAAGATCTATCTCAATAAAGATACCTATGGTCTTGATACATTTGCTGATGATTTTGTGAATATGGCAGTGAAGTTTGATAGAAGTTCAGATGTATATATACGAGCAGATAAAACATTAAGATATGAACATGTGATATATGTCCTTAAAAGCGTAAAAGCTGCAGGTTTTCAGAAAGCATCACTCATAACAGAATGAATAAACAGTATCCTAAACTCGTCTGGGGTGCAGCGGCGGTTGGCATCTACATGTTTATAGTAGGTTTACTTCTTTTTTACTTTAATACACGTGAAGAAAAAAAGCCTGTACGTTATGTCAAAAAAGATGAACATCGCATACAAGTGGCACTTTCTCCTGCCAAAAAAGTAGAAAAAAAGAAAATTGAAAAAAAGAAAGTCACACCACCTAAAATCACTAAGCCAAAACCAAAGCCTAAACCTAAAAAGGTCGTAAAAAAGAAGGTTGAGAAAAAAAAGGTCATCAAAGAGAAAGTCGTTAAGAAGAAGATCGTCAAAAAGAAAGATGAAAACCTCACTAAACCTAAAATCAAAAAAACCACAGATCTTTTTGCAAAAGTAAAAACGCCTCAAAAGAAAAACTTGATACAAGTGACTGATAAGCCGGTAAAAGAGAAACCTAAAAAAAATATTATAAAAGTCACTGATGATCCATTGAGTGCTAGCCAACGTATCTCTGACTCACTTAAAAAACAAAAAAGCAGTAACAGTGGTGAGGTCAATGCATATTTTGCTAAAGTAAAAGCCATGTTAGAAGCTTGGCCTGCTCAGAGTGAGTTTGCCGGAGAACAAGCAACTGTACTGTTATATATAAAACCAAGTGGAAGGTTTGAATTTCAAGTCACATCTGGGTCTGATGTGGATGAGTTTAATATAGGATTACTTTCATTTTTAAAACAACTGCAATCCATAGGTTTTGGAAAGCATAATGCAGGGCGTACTTATGAGTTTGAGGCTGAATTTATCGCTAAAGAGTAAAACAATTTTAATAAAACATAGCAGACATATATCCCACTACAGAATGGGTATCTTGACTCACTTTTACGGAGGTACGATAATCAAGCACTTTTGAAGAGAGCTTGTGTTGTTTGGCTGCAAGTATCATGGCTTTAATGCCTGTAAGTCCACAGGCCTCACACCCTTTTTTTAAGGCTTGTATATCAAGTGTATTGACAGCAGTTAAACATGACATATCTAGTCTTTTTGCTTCCTCTAAATTATGAAAATGGCTTAAATCTGAACTGATGACTACAGCATTATCTTTGTTTTGTATGAGTGCGAGTATGATGTTTGCAAGTGCTTTGTCTGATATATCTCCGTAGATGAGTTCAATGACTTTATGTTGAGAAAAATAGTGTTTTATAAAAGGCATCTGTACTTCAGTGGAATGCTCCTTAGCATGTGCCTTGGGTTCAAAACCTATGTTAAACTGTTTTGCCAGAGCAAAGAGGTAAGGACTGTCTATCTCCAAATTGCCACAGGGTGTTTCATAGTGTTCAAAGTAACTCCCTGAGATACCTTTAAAATGATGGTGATGACTAGGCCCGATCACAATCATCCGTTTGGCTTTAGACTGCTTTAAAAACCTGTAAGCAAAGTTAGCAGTATAGCCACTGTAAATGTATCCTGCATGTGGGACGATGATAGCACGAGGAATGATATTTAGTATCTTATCGGAGATATTTTGTGTATCAAATGTTTGATTGAAGTCATGAATATCTTGTTTGATCTCTCTACACTCCCCAGAATAGAAAATACCTTTGACTGAAGCCTTACGTAGTTCAGAAGACATCATTTCTCCTTATATTTGGTGGCCTGATAGGTTAAAATGTTTGGGTGCAATGTCAGACATGACTCTGCTAACTTCGCTTTGAGACATAAACTTTTAAAAAAAGCATCAAATGTGGGTAAGTCTTCCCAAACTTGAGGAAGATAGGTTGCATGATGACCTTTATAGTTCAGGACAACACCATCGTTTGGTATTTTAATCTTTGTTCTTAAATCATTGATGTCTTTATAGGTAACAGGCTGTGGTTCATTTAGTATGGCAACTTCTACTTTGATATGTGGCAATTCTTTGAGCGTAAGCGGTTTAAATCGTGTATCACGTAAAGCAGCAGCTTGTGCATTAAAAATGATGTCTTTATAGAGTGGTCTATAGGCTTTCAGTGTTCCTATGCATCCTCGAAGCTGTTCACTTGGCTCTGTATTGATAGTTACAAAAACCGCAGCATTTTGTTCAAGTGCAGGGTAGTGCTTTAAGGCATCTTCTAAGTTAAAGTTGTCAGGTTGATCTAGTGCAACTAAAATAGCAGCTTTTGCCAAGGCAATCACTATATCATGCATAGCATCTCCTTCTTTACATTATTGTAGCAGATATAATGTGTTTATGCTACAATATCAGAAATAGGATTTTCTTAATGAAAGATAAATTAAGGCATTATTTACATAAGTTGATAGAATTAAATGGTAGTGATTTACATTTAAAAGCAGGTTCTCATGTGTTTGTACGTGTACATGGTGAACTTCTCGCCTTAGATGAAGAAGAAAAGCTTAAAAATCAGGATATGCTAAGTATCGCAGAAGTGATACTTAGTACACCACAATATAATGAACTTGTGGAAAAAAAAGAACTGGATTGTTCGTATGCACTAAGTCCTAAAAAACGTTTTAGGGTAAACTTTTTTTATCAGGTAAACGGGCTAAGTGCGGTGTTGCGTGTGATTCCAGAAGAAATACGATCTTTCGATGCCTTACATCTTCCAAAAGTGGTCGAAGAATTTGCAGAGCTAAACCATGGACTTTTACTTGTAACAGGGGTAAGTGGTGCTGGTAAATCATCCACGTTGGCTGCGATACTGGATAAGATCAATAAGACTAAAAGAAAACATATCATCAGCATAGAAGACCCTGTTGAATATGTGCATGAAGAACATATGTGTTTAGTCTCTCAACGCTCCATAGGTACCAATACACATTCTTTTTCTAATGCACTTAGAGCAGCACTTAGAGAGGATATTGATATCATTTTTATAGGGGAACTAAGAGATTCAGAGACTGCTAGAATCGCGCTACATGCAGCAAATACTGGACATTTAGTCGTTTCAACTTTACATACGCTAGATGCAAAAGAGACTATCAGTAGAGTCATAGGAATGTTTCCTATGGAAGAACAAGCCCGTGTACGAACAGCTTTGTCTTTTGTTCTTGAAGGTGTGGTATCACAAAGATTGGTGCATACTAAAACTGGGGAACGAATGCCTGCGGTTGAAGTGATGAAAAGAACAAAAAGAATCTCTGAGCTGATCGCAGAAAACAGAGACAGTGAAATTTTGGAAAGTATCATAAAAGGTAAAGAGGTATATGGTACGCAGTCTTTTGACCAGTCTCTGTTTGAACTCTATAGTAAAGGAAGCATCAGTAAAAATGTGGCACTTAAAAATGCTACAAATCCTTCAGACATGAGTTTAATGATACAAGGTATTATGCATGTATCTGGACGTGACAATGTAGAGGTTAAATCAACGAGAAAAAAAACTTTCTTTGACTTAAAAAGTCCGGATAATTAGCAGGTTTTTAAGTCTATACAAAGTTAATATTAATTAATGAAGATTTAACACAGCCTTGATATAATACTTAAGATACAATCTATTTAAGGAACTATTTTTGAGAGTTATATTATTTTTTTTATTATCATTAAATCTTTTTGCTGTGGATGCGACGTTAAAGATAGAAAAAGATGTAGAGCAACGTTCTCGCATCGCATTAGTGGATGCTTCACCTGTAGTCAATGATAAATTTTTCAAAATTTTACTCTCAGACTTTAAAATATCAGGTCATTTCTTGGCAGATACCACACATCATAAAGGTGATTTGAAGTCTGATTATCTTCTTCCTGCACTTAAGAGTAAAGAATATGTACTGAAGTATGCGTTAACGCAGCAAACAGGCACAAAACTTCTCATACGTCTTTTAAAAGCTTCAGACAGTACAGAAGTCTTTAAAAAGTCTTATGCTATTCCCACAACCAGTAAAATGCCATTTTTGGCGCATAAAGCAGTCAGTGACATCAATAATGTTTTGAAGTATCCAGATATCTCTTGGATAAACCGATATGTGATATTTTCAAGATACACGACACCTAGACATAGTGAGATCTTATTGGCTGATTATACATTTAACTACAAGAAGGTCATCATCAAAGGTGGGTTAAACCTTTTTCCTAAGTGGGCAGATGAGGCACAGTCAAGTTTTTACTACAGTGCGTACAAAGGCTTAATGCCAACACTGTATAAGATAAACATTTATACGGGTGCTAAACAAAAGATAGTGAGTTCTGAGGGTATGCTTGTCTGTTCAGATGTGAGTAAAAATGGTTCAAAGCTTTTACTCACCATGGCTCCAAATGGTCAGGCGGATATCTATGAATTTGACGTTGCTTCAAAAGCAAAAACGAGGATCACGAATTTTAATGGTATTGATGTTAATGGTAAATATATAGATAACGAAGATCGTATAGCCTTTATATCCAATAGACTTGGTTATGCCAATGTATTTAAAAAGTCTATCCATTCAGGTGCAGTATCCCAAGTGGTACATCATGGACGTAATAACAATGCCGTTGATGCACATGGAGATAAGATAGTGTACTCAAGTAGAGAGAGTAAAAATACTTTTGGTGCTAATACATTCAATCTGTACCTTACTTCATCACAAGGTTCAAATACACGACCGTTAACTACTACAGGAGCCAATCAGTTCCCACGTTTTTCAACAGATGGCTCAGTGGTACAGTTTATCAAGCATAGAGGACGTGGTTCGTCTATAGGGTATACAAATCTCACAAGCCACCAAAGTTTACTTTTCCCACTTTCTGGGCGTAAAATACAATCAATAGATTGGTAATAATATTTAAAGGATATAGGATGAAATACAAATCACTACTTATAACAGCAACGATCTTCACACTTCTTTTCAGTGGATGTAGTCAAAAAGCACCAGATCTAGACGGTGCAGATGCAGGGAAAAATAATGTTTCTGATGCAACGCAAATAGCAAAAGAAACAGTTTCCATCGATGAAAATGCGTATGGAAATGAAAATGGTGCTAACGGCCAAAATGGCACGAATACAGGAAACTATAACAGTAGTAGTGATGGTTTTCAGAGTGTTTACTTTGGTTTTGGTGATTATGGTATATCTTCTTCTATGGAAAACAATATCGCAGCCAACACAACACGTGTCAACAATACACAGGGTAGAATTAAAATAGAAGGTAACTGTGATGAATTTGGTACGGATGAGTATAATTATGCATTAGGACTTAAACGCGCTAAAGCGGTGAAAGACAGTCTAGTAGCACAAGGTGTGCCATCAAGTAAAATGGTGATGATTAGTTTTGGGGAAAGTAACCCCGTGTGTTCTGACCCAACGGATGGCTGTTATGCACAAAATAGAAGAGTTGATCTTCTTTTGGTGAAATAGGATAAATATGAAACATTTATGCAAGACGCTTTTATTTTTAAGTATAGGGTCTACAATGCTTTTAGCAGAACCTTCAGTCTATGGTAATGGAAACAGTGGAGCGTTTTATTCTCCTAAAAAAGAGATAGCTAAAAGTAAAAAAACGATCGCTTCACTTAAAAGAAAATTAGCTCAACAAAGTGAGCGTATAGATGGCTTAAGCAGTATTGTTGAGGGCCTAAGTGCTACGATAAATGAGCTACAACAAAATGGTCAATCTTCTACAGTTACTGATGGAAGTGTTGACAATAGTGAGCTTCTTAGAGATCTAGGCGCAATGATAGACAAGATCAATGGGGACTATGTTAGTAAAGCTGAGCTCCAAAAAGCGTTGAAATCAAAAGGTACTTATGTACCTTCAGGTAAGAAGAAGACAGAAGACAAAAAACCTAAAGAATCACTAGAAGGTAAAAGTACAAAAAAACTTTATAGTGAAGGGGTGAGACTCTTTGTTAAAAAACGTTATGACGAAGCAAAGAAAAGATTTGTTATCACCGATACAAAAGGCCATAAACCAGCTGCTTCAAACTACTATTTGGGTGAGATAGCGTATTACACCAAAAAGTATGAAGACGCTATCTTTTATTTTAAAAAGAGTGCAGGATTGTATGATCAGGCTTCTTACATAGATACTTTGTTGCTCCATACTGCTATCTCTTTAGAAAAAAGTGGAGAGAAAGCACAAGCTAAAGCTTTTTATGAAAATATCATCGCTAATTATCCAGGTAAAAAGTCTGCGAAGATTGCCAAAGAAAAGTTAAAGAAGCTCTAGATGTCATTTGCCAAGTTTTTTCTTTTATCTTTCTGTGGGCTTAGCAGTATGGGTATGGCTGAAACTGTATTTTATGATGATGTAGAACCGAAGTTTCCTGTCATAAAAGAGTTAAAACATGAACTGACACCTGTCTCAAAAACAGTATTTAACGTTAGAAGTTTGGAAACGGATGAAGAAAAGACGGTTGATCTCACAGGTGAAAACTTTATACTGGTCTCTGTACGTGAAAAAGGAAGTGATGGACGTTTTTATGCGGTAGACAGTGATGGAACGGTATGGTGGTCTGGTGCAGTTACTTCAGGAGCTCCAGAGTTTAGAAGTCCTTCAGGTGTGTTTCCCATCATTCAGAAAAAACGTTACCACATGTCCACAGAGTTCCCAGATGAATCTGGTGTAAACAATATGGACTACATGATGAAATTTACCCGTAATGGACATGCTTTACATAAAGGCTCTGTTGACTGGATGTCCCATGGGTGTATTCACATCGATCCTAAAGATGTACCTGTGATCTATAAATGGTCAACTTTTAAAACCAAAGTGGTTATCACAAGACACAGTTACATGCCTTTTGCTAAAGATGACCTAAGAAGGATTTACTTCAAGGGCAAATAATGCTTAAGAAGCTAACTCTTTTGCTTTTTCATACGCTTGTTCTATGGCATCAATGCATGCAGCTCTGACATTGCCATCTTCTAAAGCACCATAACCTGCAGCTGTTGTACCTCCTGGACTCATCACACCATCTTTGAGTAGTGAAGGGTGCACTTCTTGAATGAGCGTACCAAATCCTGCAAATAAACCTCTCATCGTAGCCATAGCATCTTCTCTTTTAAGACCTTGCTTGACTGCGCCATCTGCAAGTGCTTCAGCCACAAGTGCTAAGTAGGCAGGCCCTGAACCAGCAAGGGCAGTGGCGATGTCTATCTCTTTTTCTGTGTTGAGCCAGAGGGTTTCTCCTATGCCTAAGAGTATGGATGTAGCTTCTTTTTTTGCTTCACTGTCTCCTGTGAGCGTGGTCATAGACTGGCCTACCGAAGCAGCAAGGTTTGGCATGCTTCGTATGGTGGCTTTGGACTTGAAGTGCTTTTTGAGTGTTTGCAGTCTTGTCCCTGCTAAAACGGAGATGAGTAAGTCTGCTTTGCCTTTGAGTTTTTTGCCTACCTCTTCGACGTTGGCAGGCTTGACACATAGTAGTAAGGTCTTGTCAGTCATATTAAAGTCATCAAGTAAGTGTTTGTCCACTTTAACATCTAGTGCATTTTCAAAAGCTTCCAGCTTAGTCATGTCGCGACCTGCAACTTCTATGCGGTATTTGTTTTTGAGACCTTGAGCGATGCTCAAACCCATGTTTCCGTTGCCTATAAATGTAATGGTTTGCATAATATTTACTCACTTAATTAAATTAGATAGATTATAGCATTATTAGCATAACTTTGTTAAAATGGCTTCAATTATATAGAGGAATACAATATGGAAACTTTTTTACAAGAAGCCAAAGCATCAAGCAGGGTACTCTCTACTCTTTCAGGTACTGAGAAAAACAGAATTTTAAATGAGATGGCACAGGGACTAAGAGACAACGCTTCAGATATCTTACGTGCCAATGCCCTGGATATGGAAAATGCAGAGACCAATGACCTTACCTCTGCACTCAAAGACAGACTACTTTTAGATGAGGGTCGTATAGAAGGTATGGCTGTGGCTATCAAGCAAATAGCAGGTCTTAAAGAGCCTGTAGGATGTGTGTTAGATGGTTGGTACGCTGATGCTGGGTTTAAGATAGAAAAGGTCACTGTGCCCATAGGTGTCATCGGGGTCATTTATGAGTCTCGACCAAATGTGACTGCGGATGTGGGCGCGCTTTGTTTTAAAAGTGGTAACGTAGCCATACTCAAAGGCGGAAAAGAAGCAGAACACTCCAACGTAGCCATAGCTTCCGTACTACAAGGTGTCCTTGAAGCCAATGGTTTACCTAAAGGCGCCATTGCACTTTTGCCAGACTCTTCACGTGAAGGTGTGGCAAAACTCATTAAGCAAGATGCTTATGTAGATCTCATCGTGCCTCGTGGTGGCGAAGCACTCATCAAGTATGTCTCTAGCAATGCAACCGTACCAGTAGTAAAGCATGACAAAGGTTTATGTCATACCTACATCGATGAAGATGCAGATTTTGAAAAAGCATTAGCGA
>Ga0209633_10002026_pt1 | contig 20084 bp, 13 predicted proteins | sample Cruoilmetagenom1_FD_187290 | JGI IMG/M metagenome (GOLD analysis project Ga0209633, IMG submission 187290) | Oil polluted marine microbial communities from Coal Oil Point, Santa Barbara, California, USA - Sample 1 (SPAdes) (version 2) | ecosystem: Environmental > Aquatic > Marine > Oil seeps ... | reverse complement strand
TGAAGCATTACTGAAATCTATAAATGAAAGGGACTTTCCCAAAATTCAAAACCAGGATGAAACACTGGTTAGCATAATCGTCCTGAACCGTAATGGCTTGCAGCATCTGCAAACACTAATTCCAGCATTACTTGAGAATACAAAGGGAATAAACTATGAGTTTATTCTGGTCGATAATGCATCCACAGATGAGTCAGTGGATTATGTACAGAATTCTATTGGCAACTCAGAACAAAAAATCCACCTACAATTTATTCAAAATAAAGAGAATAAATCATTCTCAACTGCCAATAACCAAGCAGCAAAAATAGCTCGGGGGAAGTATCTACTGCTATTAAATAATGATATTGAGCCACTGGCGGGCTGGCTTAATTACATGCTGGATAGCGCAGAAAAAATTAAAGGAATTGCTTCAGTGGGAGCAAGGCTGGTTTATCCCTATAGAAAACCAACACGGTTTATTAACCTTCTGAAGAAGAAAGAAACTAATTATCGAATTCAGCATGCAGGTATTGCATTTAAAAATGAGAGTATTCAGTTCCGTCCATATAACCTTGGTAAAAGTAGACAATTTGATGATCCGCAGGTCTTAGAAAGTGCTTATAAAAGCGCAGTAACAGCAGCCTGCCTGCTCGTTCCCAGAGATATTTATTGGCAAGTGGATGGTCTGGATGAAGGCTATAATTATGGAGGGGAAGATGTAGATTTTGGTTTAAAGTTATTAGATGCGGGTTACCAGAATTATTACTGTGCAGATGCTGTTTTGTTTCATCATGAGTTCGGCACCCAGAGTAAAGAAAAAAAAGTAGAAGCCTCCAAAAGACGTGAACAAAATCTAAAGTATTTTCAAAGCAAATGGTTTTTAAAAATTAAAAAATTCTATTGGACTGAAAAAATATATGCGAAATCAAATCTCTATGCAGAAACTGCGTTAACTATTGTCGCCCTTGAAGGTCAAGCCCCGATTCATGCTGATATTCAGACTGCAATAAGAAAGCTTGGCTGGAAGTTGATTGTAGGTGGCATAAAACAAGTTAGTAAAGCTCCAAAAAATGATGACTTTTTTATTGCTAAAGATTCAAAAGAAAATCTGATTGTCGGCAATGATGTTGTTTCAGTCTCAGTAGAAAATAAAAACTGGCCTATGAAACTTAAAGAGGCACTGATAAGGCATTATCTGAATGCATCAATAGTAATTAAAACACCTGTCTCAAAATGGAAACGAGCGCAAAGCTGGGGTGATTATCATATGGCAACCCTGCTTAAACAGCAGCTGCAGCAGTTGGGTCATGAAGTGTTAATCCAGATATGCCCTGAATGGGACGATGATGCCGCTCTGGCTTATGATGTTGTGATTGTTTTTCGCGGAGTAAGTCGCTATAAGCTTAAACCGCAACAAGTTAATATAATGTGGAATATCTCACATCCGAATGATGTTTCTCTGGATGAATACGAAGAATATGATCAGGTATTTATTGCCTCTGAATTATGGGCAAAACAAGTGGCTAATCAGGTTTCCACCCCTGTTGAAGCAATGCTTCAATGTACTGATGTTGAGCGTTTTTATGTGCCCAGTGAAACAGAAAAGAAAGCCTACCATCAGCAATTACTTTTTGTCGGAAACTCCAGAGATGTCTTTAGAAAAATATTAAAAGATCTGCTGCCCACGGATTACAATCTGGCTGTATATGGTAAAAACTGGAAAAAGATTCTGCCCAAAAAACTCGTTAAAGGCGAGCATATTGCCAATACAAATTTATATAAATATTATGGCTCGGCTGATATTTTATTGAATGATCATTGGCAGGATATGCGTGAAAAAGGTTTTGTATCCAACCGAATTTATGATGGGCTAGCCTGCGGTGCGTTTATTATTACGGATACTGTTGAGTCGATGGGGGAGATAAAAGAATATCTTCAAGTCTATAACTCGAAAGAGGATTTAAAGGACTCTATTGCTTACTATCTTAGTAACCCTGAGGCAAGATTAAAAAAATCAAGCAAAGGAATTGATTATATAAAAGAAAATCACACCTTTAAACAACGTGCGCAACGATTCTCTGAGTTGATTAAATCTTTAATCTCAGGACGTGGCATTGTTGCCAAAAAGTATAGGTAGTACGTCGCTAAAAAACAGCGACATAACTGAGTTATCCATTATTAAAAACACAATAATGGTAAGCTCACTAAAAAGTGTGGAGGGTGCTTCGACTACGCTCAGCAGAACTGCTATATTGGTTCTTTCTGTATTTTTCAAAAATAATCCATAGCCAATGCTAGCTGCCAATAATTCTCTGATACTAAGCATAATCATTCCTGTTTACAATAGACAGGATAGCCTTGAACATCTTCTTTCAGTATTATCCAAATCAATTCTTGATGCAGCTTTTGAACAGCAAGTAGAAGTTATCGTGATTGATGATTATTCAAGTGCGGCAGTTTATTTACCCGAATTTCCATTTCCGGTCACCTTAAAAAAGAATCAAAAAAACCGAGGAGCGCCTTATTCGCGGCAAAGAGGTTTTGAGCTTTCTCAAGCTAGACATATTCATTTTCACGATTCCGATGATTCGATAACTGAGAACTGGCTATATGAAGTTGTTCAACAACTTAGTAATCAACCAGAAATAGATTTACTTATGACTGGTCGTACTGATCAGGATATTGATGGTGAAAATTTTCGCAGTCAGAAATATTTTCATAAGCAGGTTTTGCATACGGATAAAGTGCAGTCACGTTTGGTTTATCGTAATTGTATGGGGCCTTTGGGTGGCGTGACTTTTTCTCGGCAGGTTTTAGAAAAAATAGAATTCAAAAACTTTGCATCTTGTCAGGACTGGCAAATGTATATTGATGCGATTGAATATGCTGAGGTGTTATCGAGCCGTCCTGATATTAAATTTATTTTTAATAAGACGGGGGATGATCGCATTTCATACCATCCACGAAAGAAGATACTAGGGCATCTTCAGTTAGCAACGATTACTGCGAAAAATTCTGTTTTTAAGAGAAATATTCGCCTATTTTATTTATATACCTGTAAACAACATATTTACAATAAGGGCGGTGCAATATTAAAGTTCTACAAAAGAAACCGGCTTGGTATTGTGCTTAATTTTCTGATAGTAAGTATTTATTGGAGATTGCCCTGAATGCTTTTCTGTATTAATTTCACCCGCTGGAAACAAAACCATATTAGCGCTTTTTTAAGGTCAGAGGGTTCGGTTTTATTTGTTTCATCGGCAGCTGATGCAGTAAAAAAAGGGTTTAACTCAGATTCACAGCTGATTAGTTGGTCGAGTAAAGATCAGACTCAGGTCCAGCAATTGGTTGAGGGGTTTGCAATTTTTCCCTGGTATGTTGAAGACGGTTTTATCCGTTCAGCAGGCCTTGGTACTGACCTGACCGCTCCCGCATCTTTGGTTCTGGATAAAACGGGCATATATTATGACCCCAATTCTCCGAGTGACCTGGAAACGCTCTTACAAAATAAAGTTTTTTCTAGAACTGAAATTGCTCGTGCCGAGAAGTTAAGGCTTTCATTGTTGGAAAATGAGCTAAGCAAATACAACCTGGGTGGCAAGCTAAATGAAGAGTCACTTGATATTAGCCCTAATCAAACCGTCATTTTAGTTCCCGGTCAGGTTGAAGATGATGCATCGATTAAAAAAGGATGCATTGATATATCAACAAATAGTTCGCTTATAGATGCAGTTAGAAAAAAAGCGCCAGAGGCTTATATGATTTATAAGCCTCACCCTGATGTGGTAAGTGGTAATCGTCAAGGTAAAGTAGACGTGGATATTTTAAATGAAAAATGTGATCTCGTTTTGGAAGATACAAGCATAACTGATTGCTTGGCGATGGTTGATGAGGTTCATACCATGACATCACTGGTAGGCTTTGAAGGTTTGTTGAGAAAATTAAACGTTGTTTGCTATGGCCTGCCTTTTTACTCTAACTGGGGTTTAACGGATGACAGCCATTCGATTGCAAGACGAACACGTAAATTAAAGCTGGATGAATTGGTTGCTGGAACACTCATTGATTACCCACTCTATATAAACTGGCAAACGGGTGAATTTTCAACACCGGAAGTGATTGTTGAGCAATTAAAACAACAAATAGAAAAACAAGGCGGCAAACAAAGCAACCAGGTGTTTTGGTTTAATCGTGTATTACGCAAAATAAAGAACTTTGTAAGTGCGATATTGTAACTATTTAATAGTTTAGCGGAGATCGTGTAAATGGCGTCATTCCCACCAAAATGGGAATAACGCTTTGAAACGTTTTTATTACTTCTTCTTGGTTTTAGTCGCTTTAGTTTTCTTTTTGCTACTAGTTTTTTTAGTCATTTCTTTTTTGGTACTTCTAGCAGGAGCTGATGTAACACCTTTAGTTAAAGACAGGCTAGATTTGATTTTATTAAAAAGAGTATCGCCAATACCTTTTACATTCTTTATCTCTTCAATTTTCTTAAAACGCTTATGTTCTTGGCGGTACTTTACAATACTTTGTGATTTTACTTCACCAACGCCTGACAGGTAGTGTTGTAGGGCAGGGGCATCAGCTTTGTTTATATTAACCGTTTCTGCAAATGCAGAGAATGAAGCAATAGAAAGAACAGCAGCTAAGAAGATTGATTTGATTTTCATATTGGGTACCTGATTATTGTTAATATTAAGGGGGTAAATGAATACATCAACAGAGTGATCTGTTTAATGTATGGGCAGAAATCCTATAAAAATTATTAATAAAGCTCAAATTATTCTGATAAAAGGTATGTTCTTGATGTGGATTGTTCTGCGACTATGGAATCTTTGAAGGCGGATGCGCTGACGAATCCAACTGGTTTTTGCTCATTGGCACCCCCCCTAGTTTTTTGTATCAGCGGCTATTTTAACTATTGGAGATTATCAATTATTTTTTAAATATTGAATTAAATCATCGACAGTTTCTACAGAATCAATCCCTTGCTTTCTTGCTGTCATTAAGGCGTTGTTTGCATACATCTGTAGTGGTCTTAGTTGGTAAAGCTGCAGGTATTGTTCCATTGCTTCTGCATAATTACCCAGTTGATATAAACGGTTAGCATCTTTAATGCTTAAAGGAGTAGGTTCGTTTGCTTGTACTTTTTCAGCTTTATTTTCTGTTATTTGAGAGTTAACATCCCGTGATGGAACTTCGATAAATATAGGGTTGTCTTTTTTATTATTCGTGTCTCCTAAGACTTCATCTTGACTGTATATACGAACCTTGCCTTGGTGTTCTATATCCTTGAAATCAGCAAAAGGAAAAGCATCTACTTTTGATTTTAAATTAGCATTGATGATTCTTGCGTATTTTATGTGTTCGGCAACATTTCGCCAACTTCGAATATGTAAATCTTTGCCAGGGTTAGGAAGATTATATTTATCGCCCGCACGTTGATAACCATCGAAAAAATAATTGCTGTCATCGCCGTCTTTTACGATCTCAAGAATATTCTCTTCACGTGTTTTTGCAGTAGATACTATCTCAACATAGTCACAATCAATGCCATGTAAATAAATATCTTTGTAGCCGAGAATGGATGCCCAGGCGCAGGTATGACTGCCAGTTGTGATAGGTTCGGTCTTCCAGCTTTCATAACCCCGGCTTAGCAGGTCAAAATTAATAACTTTTGGATTTTTTCCGGTGTCGCCAAGCTCTTGAATTAGCTCATCACGTAATAGAAATGCACGTATGCCTAGTTCCTCCGAGTTTGCAATAAGCTTGGATATTTCAGCGATATGTGATTTTCCAACGACCAGATCAAGACAGGAATAGTAAGTTGGAAACCAATCGATTTCATACCAATAGCGGTACGCTGCGTTCATGCCGAAAGTATCAAAGCGAGCGAAGCGTTTAAAGTCGATGCCTCTGAGGGAAGGGCCATTACCCAGTATTATTGCTTCTTTGTATGATTTAGCTGCGTTAGGTGCTATTTCTTCTGACCACTTCAGATCCTCAAAGCTGATAATCGTACCTCTGTGATGCAGTGTTACGGCATCGGGATATTTAGCAAAAGCATTGAGTTCCACATTAACCGATGAAGAGAAGGAGCCACTATCCCAGTTTAACTTTGAAGCTTGGCTGGATTCATCGCTACCCACGCAATATGTTTTCGCTGAAGAAATTTCCGCTTTATAGCGTGCCGCTAGTAGTGAAATAATAGATTGATCCTGGCGGTGACCCCAATAACCAAAAATGTCCTGTAGATCAGAAACTGTCCAGAGAGGATTATCTGCACTGAGTAAGTCTTTTCTTTGTTGTGCAATTATGTGTTTTGATGACGGTGCCTTTGATTCGGGTCTAACGGGCTGCTTATTGCCTAGCGAGGCATCTTCATTGAGTGAAAACTGGAATGCGTTTTCAAAGATTTTTTCATGATAATGCCCGTGTTTGTAAGCCATGAGACAGCTACAAATGTGTGGTGCCAGAAGCTCTTCAACTGAGGCATTAAGCGCATTGCTACATTTTTCCGAAGTATGGATAATATTGTAAAAAGGCCAGGCAGGACGGTCATCATGATCAATAAAGAAGCTTCCGTGAGTATTGATTTTCTCTACTATACTGGATAAATCTTTAACCGGATAAACGCCTGCATCTACCCATAATACTGTTTCACCTTCTCGCGCAATACTTTTCATATGTTGCATTGCCAAAAGTTTGTAAACGTAACTTTTAGGCTTCAGATACCAGTCTGGCAGTTCATGTTTCTCAGTATTAAAATCAATAATATAGGTGTTTTCTATGGCATTCAGAATGCTGCGTTGCGAGTCTGATATACCAATATCAAAAATAATCTTGGGAGAGTTTGCGTAACCCTGTTTACAAAGACCAGATAGTAAAGTTAAACCGGCTGAAAAGTAGGCAGAATCAAATGCACTCACCAGCCATAAGTCACAGTCTAATGAATGTCGTAACAATTCCAGACTTTTATTGCATTCGTTAAATTCTGCATTACTTAGAATTTTTGATTGTGATTGTCTTGAGCTATTTCTCAGCATGAATTCAGTATTGACTCGTTCGAAGAGTGCTTTATCGTTGTTTGTGCTGGAGAGAATTCCATCGGCGCCAGTCTCAATACAGTCAATATAGCGTTGAACCCATTCGTAAGGCGTGAAGCCAAAATAGCGTTTGGTAACTTGCATACAATCAATTAAAGAGGCAGACCTGTCACGTATAGTTTTGGCATCATCATGGATAACCGCGTGAGTAACAATTTCAGGCAAATGCATAAATTTACAATCAGCGCGTAGTAGTCTTAACCAGTATTCATAATCAAATGAAAAATGCAAGGTTTCATCCAGCTCACCCGCTTTTTTAAAGGCGGTCTTTCGCATAAATAAGGCAGGCTGGAGTATGCCAATGGAGGTCATAAAAGCATGCTTTAAAACAGAGCTGTTCGTATGTACAAAGGCATCTTTTATTTTAACTCCGTGCTCATCGATAAATGATCCGCGACAATAAATAACATCAATGGATGGATTCTTTTCAAAAGCATCTACGACGTTTTTTATAACATGATCATGTGTGTATTTATCATCGCTATTAAGCCAGCCAAGAATGTCACCACTTGCCTTTTTAAAGCCTATATCTATTGCATTAGTCTGGCTTTTATCCTCGCCTATAATGGCTGAGGCCCAGCTATGATTTTTTATATGTAGTTGAATAAGGTCAAGGCTACCATCGGTAGAGCCAGGGTCGATAATGAGGTGCTCAATTTCGCAGTCTTTTTGTTTGGCAACACTTAATAACGTTGCTGGCAAGAATTGTGATTGATCAAAAGAAGGCGTGATGATGGTGGTTTTCATATATCGCCACTATAGGTTATTGCTGATGCTAAAAACTAGGGGGGGTGCCATGAAGCTGCGAAAGTATTCGTAGAACTCATATAAATAGTTAAAATTGCTCATATTTCGCTTAAAAACTCAGCAAGTAGCGCGCTATTCGCTTTATTTTTGTACAAAATATAAACAATTTTTCCATATTTTTCTTTCGTCCCAGAATACTTTCACAGCCTCATTGATAAATTAATCGAAATCAATTGCTTTGTGCCTCACAGCTACAGTGTCTTTGTTAACTGTATTACTTTTTAACATATTGATTAAGTTCATCTATATTTTTTACTGAATCAATACCTTGTTCTTTTGCGGCCATCAATGCGTTATCAGCATACATTTCTAAAGAATGTAATTTGTATAGTTGAAGATATAAATCCATTGCTTTTTTGTAATTTCCTTCTCGATAGAGAAGGTTTGCATCTTTGATACTTAGGTTTGTATTGTCTGGAACTTCAGGCTTTTTGGGGCCTTTAAATGTTAATAGTTTATTGATGGTTGATTCAAGTATGGCCTCATCAATGGGGTTTAAAAATGCTAATAAATTCCCCCAAGCGTTGTTATTCGATAGTTTGCAAGGGTACGAGGTTAATTGTTTCCAGTCATGTTGAATTCCATATTTAATAATAGGGTGCCACTCACTAACATATACGGTATAACCTTTGTCAACTAAAAAATTCGCTAAGTCTTCAAAGCGATACCCGAGTGCGACAGTCTTGGCGTCCTCAAATTCACATTCTATAACAACAGGTTTTAAGCGCTCCCAAGGAAAACCTTGTAATACGAAAAGATCATGACCTTCCGTGTCAATTTTTAGAAAATCAACTTGAGGTAGCTCTCTGGTCTTGAAATACTCTGTTAATGTTACCGTATTGACATGCTGTGCTTCGATATGGGTATCATGAAACGCGGATAGACCACTTATGCCAGTACTTTGTTCTGATTGATAAAAAGAAATATCCTTCTGGGATTTATTGCTAACACAACGTATATCAAGAGTAACTCTTGATTGGTTGCTTTGTTCAGAGAGCTTTTTAACTAATATAGCACGATTCTTGTTATCAGGTTCAAAAGCAAAAATATTCCAGTCCATTTTCAAAAATGGTAATAATGCCCAGCCATGATGGGCACCAACATCTATCATTGTTTGGCCTTTTAATTCGCTGGAATAAACCTCAGCTATACAGTCTGTTTCATCATAATGTGCGTGAGAATCTCTGCTGAAAGGACCAACAAGTGCAGTATTTTTAGCACTTTTAAATTGACTGGTGTTTTTAATTGATGTGTAAAATTTGTCTTGAATCATTTTTTTTGTCAGGTTGTTTAAAACGAATTTTCTGGCGCTTGTTCCTAATTGCTGGCAAAGCTTAGGGTTAGTAATTAATTCTACGATGGAATCATGTAATTCTTTCTGGTTTTGTTTGTCGATAACTTGAGCGCATCCCGCCTCTTTAAGGTATTGGATTGTTGCTACTTCTTTAGGACCATAAGCTAAGACTGGGACACCAGAAGCTAAGCATTCAGGCATCTTATTTGCTAATGAAAGCCCAATATACTCGATGCTTCTGGGGTCAAAATTATAGGCAATAATCAGACAGCTGGATTCACTAAGTAAGCGAGTATAATCCTTTTCATCAACCAGAGGCTCAATAATAATTCCTGGTATATTTCCCAATTCATCCCTTGCTTTATCTAAGCACCAACTCATGGTATATATTTCAAATCGTACTGGATATCTTATTTGAATAAATTTAACAACCTTAGCGATATCTTTTATACTGTTGTAGGTCATATCATCAGCAAGTGCACCCATATAACGAATGATGAATGGTTTAGATTTAGTGGGTGCATGCAGAGGATACTTTTTAGCAGGGTATTCTTTTAGGCTAGCGCCATTAGCAACTGCTTGCCAGTCACCCCCATAGCGGGATTTATACTCAACAGACATGGCTTCACAAATACTGAGTTGTTTTGCAGAGCGTTTTATTAAGTATCGTAATCTGCTATCAAGCTTAGTATAGCGTTCACTATCATTTGTCTGTAAACGCTGTGGCCAATCATCCATCATATGTATAATAAGTGGCTTTCCTAATTCTACAACCAGCCGTTGAACTAGTTCAAAAAATACCAACGAATCAATAGGGCGGAAATATATTACATCAGGCTGAAATACCTTGCATTTATCAATAATCTGATTAATTGTAAGCGTTGTTTGCTGGCTATTTTGAATTGATTGATCAAGCTCAAGAGTGTGTAACTTTGATTCTCCTTCCAACCAGACTTGTAAAAAAGAGCTTTTGTTCCAATCGCCAAGAAAAGTTTTCTTTAATTGCCCTGTTGCGGAGTTATGGCCAACGGGTGTGCTATCTATCATCAAAAGTCGTGGAAAAGTTTTAACTTCTAACTCTTTTTGTAACTCCCCACGTCTGAATAGTTCTAGTTTTCCACCTATGGTGCAGTTAACAATTTCACGATCATCTTCTTCAAAGGCAGTTTTAGCAATGGCATACATTTTCTCCATATTTTTTGTATCTGCTGCTTGCCAGTCTTTCCCTTTAAAATATCTAGGATCGAAATGGTTTTTATCATCGCTTGTTTGTTTTATTAACATACCCTCAGTCATTTCTTTTGACTGAATGTAAGAGTGGTCAAATCCGATTAAGATTATTTTTTTATAGCCAATAGCATAGGCTAATTGCATATTAAAAAAGCTGACTGTAGAGCGCCAGGAAGATGATTTGATGAAGTTTTTATTAAATTCTGGCCGTACTGTAGCATTCACAAAAAAGGTATGAGAATCTGGATTGATATGATTAGCTAGCCAGAATGGAAAAAATTTAACTAGTTTGTTGTTATTGAAATCAATAGCGCCTTGTTTTGCAACCAGGTCATTAACAACAGTTAAAAACTTTGCGTTACGGGCTAATTCCGGGCTAAGACATGCAAAGTTTGAAACAATGATATCAACCCCCTTAAGTGAAGAAAGATCACTCTTTAGAAGACTGGGACCGTTGCCAACAATAATGCAGGTTTCTCTCCTTTTGTCTTTTCTGAGTCCAGATAAGGCGCGTCTACTGCGATTTAGCTGTTTTTTGTGCCAGTCATAATCAAAATAACGATCAAAGTTATCAGGCACATGATATGAGACGAGCTGTTTTTTATTTCTGGTTTTAACTTCGAATATATTCCAAGCAACTCTTTCTTTAGCTTTTGGGTCAGCAGAAACTTCAGACACTATCTTTAGTTCCTTTTTACTAAAGTAAATTCGTTGTTTTTTGGGATGGTTTTTCCGAATAAATTTTAGTGTTTTAATATGGTTAGCTTTTTTTGAAGTGTTTAATGTATGTAACATCTCCTGGGTAACAATCTCATCAATAGCCTTCTTAATAGCTGCTTTCTTTTTCCGTGAACTAATTGATTTGGCATGGTTGACGATACCATCCTGTTTGGAAGATAAATAATCTGCATATCGATCAAGCCATTCCCAATGGACATAATTAAAGTACCTATCACAAACCTTGAAATGCTCTCTAAAACTTAAATTACGCTGAGAGTTTGTTTTCATCCCGTCCCACCATCGGTGATGTGCTAGTATTTTGGGGATGTACTTCCATTTATAACCTTGGCCTGCCATTCTTACCCAAAGCTCATAATCCATGCAGTATTCAAACTCTTCGGAAGGCCCACCGATTTCTTCAAATACTTTACGACGAAAGAATACAGCAGGCTGAACGATACCTACTTGATATTCAAAAGAATGAAGAAGGTCATCTGGATCCCTATTTATATAACCTTTACGTAGAAATTTTCCTGTCTCATCAACAAAGTTAACATCTCCATAAACAATATCGACGTTAGGGTTTTTTTGAAAGCATTTGATCACTTCAGCAAGAACATCAGCATCTGGGTAAAAATCATCTGAATTTAACCAAGCCAGTATATCTCCTGTAGATTTAATAAAACCTTTATTGATACCATCAGATTGCCCTCTATCAGGTTCAGCTATAAGCTTAACGTTAGAAGATTGTTTGGCAATTTCTAAACTTCCATCAGTTGAGCCAGGGTCTACAATAATATGCTCTACATCTGCAAGTTTTTGTTTAGCAACGGATTCTAGATTAACAGGTAAAAAATTAGCCTGATTAAAAGAAGGTGTAATCACTGATATTTTTAAATTAATCATAAATACTTTTTAATTTTATTTTGTCTATGCGATTTCTATATAGATATAGAGACGAACTTAGCAACTTGATTCCTTAGCTTCAATAATTGAGTATGAGTTTATTTTTAATTGAGCTTCAATTCCTTCTTTTATACTGAGAATATCTATTTGAATTTTTATGCTTGAATGAGAGTATTTAAACTTATGGTTAACAGTTATTGTTTGGGGCTTATTAGGAAATATGGTCATTTGCCTAAGATCACCTTCATATTCAGAATTACCATTACGACCAAGACTAACAGAAACAAATATTTCAGTGTCTGTTTCAAGAGTAATTGATGAGTTATATTCACGCTCTTTTGTAAAAGATGTGTTAAAGACTGCTATCCATAGCTTTTGGGGGGCATTTGAGTGGTTATATTTCCACAAGTTAGGTGATAGTTCAGTGAAGTGTGAGTCACTAATTACCTTCAGAAAGTTAATACCAGGTTTAGTATTTATTTGCAAATCATCTGTTTTTTCAGTTCGTATTGTATTTAAATTGGGGTCAATTCCATGCGTAGAATCCGCTAATACGTTGTTATCTCCTGTGTTAGAGAAAAATTTTCGCCAGCTAAAGTTTTGATCTTTGTTTAGGAGTGCTATCTTTTCATGTAGAGTCGCCATAAAATGCCCGCCATGTACGATATAAGTTTGGGGGCTGGTTGTTATGATGCTTTGTATTGTAGTTAATGGATTTTTAGTTTGATCAGCAGATCCTGAAATATTTTGGATTATTTCCGTTGCTCTTAGTCTATGTCCAACTTGCTGGAAAATATTCCAATACTTATTTCCTTCACTTGATTTTGATTGGCTAAATACACTACTTAATAAACAGTCATATGCTATTCGTGCATCTTTATTTTTAATCATCTCATGTAGAGAGGGTTGCCAAAATTCATTTGTAAACTTTATGAAATCTCTATCTCCAGTACGATAAAGGGCATTGCCATTTAGATGTAGAAAAAAGTCATCTGATATTTTATCTATTCCTTTGTAATAACTGCCTATTATCCAGGACTCCTGATCTCCTTCTGCTAATTCAATTATACGGTCTAACCACCCTTGTCTAATGGGTACACAGTCAGTTTCCATATAAAAAATGAATTCTTCAGATGATGAAAAATAGTTTATGAGATTAAAGAACTGTTCATTAGGTCCTGACTTATAGCCTTCCCCAGAAATATTGCTATCATAATTTTTTTCATAATAATCAATATTTGAAGAGAAGTTTAAAAAGATAACATCTAATTTATTGAAACACTTTTGTAAATATTGAGTCGCTGCAAAAGCATTTTTAATTCTATTGATAGTTTCAATATTTTCTTCACTACTGAAAGCAAATATTAAATCTGGCTTATAAGCGTGTTTTTTACCTACTGATGGAATCAAGTTTGGTTGATCCCATGCGATTATATTTTTGAGAACAGACGATAGTTCTGATGTTGTAGTTGGAACAACAACTGCTGATAGCTTTCTTTTGCTAATATATTTATAAATATCTAAATATGGAAATATCCCTTTATCCCACAGGATAGATTCTTTATTAGAGTTATATATCCTTGATTTCCAGTCAAACTGAATCATATCATTTGCTAATAGATCAAAAGCACTTTCATGAAGATTTCCGTCATGGGCTGATGGGTTTGGAATGTTAAATTTATCTCCCTTTTGTTGATAACCATCAAAAAAATAATTGGGATTATCTTTAGGCGTGGAATTCATCACAAGCTTAATTCCATCGGTTTGATTAGCTTCAGGTATTATTTCAACATATCGTAAATCAACACCTATAATACTGATTTCTTCATACTCTAAATGTGCAGCATACCGAACGGCATAAGCACCTGTTGTAACCTTGGAAGAATCTGACTCTCTAAATGGTGTTGATGAGATATAAGGTATATTGCGGTGGGACTCGCGTTGTTGGCGCACCTTATGGAAGCTTTCAAGATAGAAAACATTTTTTCGTTTAATTAAATCAGGATGATAATCAAGAATTTTAGCTATTAAAAAAGCGGTCTTTACCTTGCCAGAAACAATCAATTCATTAATTGCATCAGCGTGTGTCTCAATAAGTTGATCATCAAGACATGTGTAATGTGTTGGATACCAGTTTATTTTTTCCCAATATCTATACGCTGCATTCATCCCAATAGAATCTACTTGACTTAATTTATGAAAGTCAAAGCCTTTTAGAGAGGGGCCATTGCCAATAACAACTACTTTTTTATTAATCATATTGTAAAACTTGTATGTATCATTCTTTAATCACAGTCATAGCCAAACTAACTGACTGTGATATTTTACGTGTTTCTAATAAAGCGGGCGAGATGATATTCCAACGCCACATTCCCCAGTCGCTGTTAGAAGCCATATCACAACGAAAAACGACGGGATAGCGAATGGTTGAAGGTTTGCTTAATCGGAGTCCATGTTTTGCTGCCAGTGATTTATACAATTCAACCTTCCTGTCTAGATCTGGATTAGCCTGATCCTTCAGATAGAGATCAATCACGTGCACACCTATAGCGCCTGGTTTCATAATTCTCGCATGGTCCTTCCAAAAACTATCCTGATATTTTTCAGGGATATGTTCAATGACAGAAATACTGAATACTAGATCAAAATAGTTATCAGGTAATTCCACTGAAAATTCACCTAAATTTCTTCTTACTAACTTAACATCATCAATATTGTTGATTTCGAGTGGACCGTTGCCAGCACCTTTAAATTCATCAAGGTTCCATTTCTCATTGTTACCTTGTAGTGCGGGCAAAACCCTACTATTAGCTCCACCTATTTCTAAAACTTTTGAATTATTAGTTGAGTTTAATTGATTAAGCATCCACGCATCTTGAATATGCTTGAGCCCGTCTAGTGCTTTTATCGTAAAACCATCTAGTTTTTGAAATACTTGTTTATTATTCAAAGCGTCCCAGTATTCCGTCTTTTTAATTATATCAAACATATATTTAGCCTCAAAATTTACAAAAGGAAATTAAAGAATTTCAATCTGGATCAAATAGTTTTCCTGAAATTGCACCATCCAACCCAATAATAGCCCCATGCATAAACTGTATTTCGCTATCAGACAGAACCAGAGCTAATTTAGCTACTTCTTTAGGTTTACCAATTCGCTGTTGTGGGTGACAATTTTCCAGTTGGCTATAAAGTTCTGGTTTGCCTGAAAATCCTGATTTAAGCATTTCTGTTTCTATGGCTGCGGGTTCAATAGCATTAATTCTTATCCGGCCTCCAAGATCTACTGCCATTGCTTTAGTCATACCACTTAAAGCAGCTTTGCTTGTGGCATAGGCTACAAAATTTTTCTTTGTTAAATTGGCGTGAATGCTACTAATATTTACCACATTACCCTTGCTTTTTTCTAGCTCAGGTAAAAAGGTCTGAGTCCAAATAAACGGCGCAAGTAGATTGGTATTTAGCGTTCTTTGCCAATCCTCACGAGTTAAGTTGTCAGTCGATCGCAATATTTGAATTGCCGCATTATTAATTAATACATTTAGACTCTGATTATCCAAGGTCGTACGGATCTTTTCAAAAATTTTATTTGCATAAATCTCATCTACAACTGTTTTTGCTAAATCTGCTTGAATATAAAAATCACAATCCAAATCTTTAGGTTGTTTTACAATGTCAGTCGCAATAACTTTATAACCTGAGTCAGAGAACTCCTTTGCGATAGCTTTCCCAATGCCACCTGCAGCGCCAGTAATTAAAGCGGAACCTAAGGAGTTTTGTTTATTCATGCCTATATAATGTCTAGGAAATTTATAAGCTTTGCAATAGCTATTTCACTGGTGCGAACAACAGCATCGCTGGTGTTAGATGCGTTGTGAGAGCCAAAAATACAATGTGGGTGGCTGCGTAGATATGATTCCATAGGGAGTGGTTCGACTTCAAAGACATCCAGAGCGGCGGAATAAACTTTGCCAGATTTGAGAGCATTCTCTAAAGCAGTCTCATCTATCACCGGGCCACGACCAACATTCACAACGCGAACATTTTTCTTGGCTTTTTCCAGCGCGTCTGCGTTAAGCATATGTTTACTGGACGGGGTAAGAGAACAGGTCACCACGATAAAATCAGCTTCTTCAATTCTTTCTGGCCAACTTGCTCTTTCAACCTGAGGTAGTTCAGGTGAGTCATTGGAAACGGGGTCATAGGCTATTACATGCATGTCAGCAGCAATTAAACGCTTTGCAGTGCTTTTGCCTATATCTCCATAACCCACGAGTGCAACGGTCTTGTTTGAGAGTGAAATGCCACGTGGTTTAGGCCAATTACCCTTACGAACTTCGCGATCTATTTCATAGGTTTCACGTGCAAGTGCAGACACGTATCCCATTGCTATGTCAGCCACTTCAGCTCCAAACATATTGGGTGTGTTGATTATGGGTATATCTAAATCTTTACAGGCATCAAAATCTACATTATCTACACCAATACCCCATTTAACTGCGGCTTTCAGGTCACCAGATTTTCCTGCTGTAAAGACTTCCCTTGTGGCTGGGTCATCACCGATAATCCAGCCGTCATGCTTAGGAACTATTTCCTTTAACTCTTCTACAGAAAGTGTTTGTACAACTTTTGGTGCTGTTACATCAATGCCATGTTTTTCAAAGATTGGTATGAAGGTATCAATCATTCCCAACATTGGAGGACAGGTAACTAATACTTTCATTGGGTGTTCTCCTCTAACTCTTGTAAATAGCGTGATGCAACAAGTGCAAAATCCCAGTCATCGGGAGTGTCAATGTCTATGGACTCAAATGCTGGGCTAACCATCATCATGGGGTTTGCTCCAATCCGTGCATTAGTTTTATTAAAGCTTTCTTTGCTAAAGAGATAAAGGTTCGAATTTTCTTCGTACCAGGGTTCCAGCTCTTGTGTAGGAATTAAATTATCAGGATCATGATTTACTGGTTTCCCATCTTCCTGGTAAAAACGAGTCTGAATTTTATCTACTGTAAATAAAGAATCATTATAGTTTTCTGATTTCTGAAAACTGTTGATTGCTTTTCTGATGGTATCAGCACTCATTAAAGGATTTGTTGTGTGAGTCATTAAGTATAAATCAGCAGGTATATTTTCAATATCATCCGCTAGGATTAGGTTCATGGATACATGATCACCACATATTTCGGTTTTTCTATCCCGAATAACAATGCGATCTGAATCAACTAAACCATTATCTGCAAGTATCTGTCGGGCATCTGTATTAATAATTATGGTATCGATTTCATCGACAGATAACAATGTATCCAGAATCCACTTGAATAATGGTTTTCCATTAAAGTTTCTAAAATTTTTCCCTTTTACTCGTTCACTGTTTGCTTTCATCGGCAGCAGCGCAACAATACGTTTTTTACTATTTGTCATAATAGCCCTTAGCTAAATAAGTTAATCTGGATAAAAATAAATTTCTTTCTTTTTATGAGAAAGTACACGATGTTCATGGTTTCCTTTATAGGAACCCAAATATTGTGAGAGCCGATATAGGATAATCGATTTTAACTGTTTTAAAAAAACCTTGTCACGAATAGCCGCCTTGGTATCAAGCCAAATACTGCTAACAATGTAACGAACAAGATCACGACGACCAATATGAACTTGTGGCATTATTTTTTGTAAAGCAATCGCTTCACGTTCAAAACGGCGTTTTATAGAAGGCCAACTTTCGTTATGGTGATGGAAAACACATGCTTCTGCAACAAATGCCACCTTGCCATTATTTTCTACCAGACGGCGAGCAAGATCCATGTCCTCCAATCCCGTTAGTTCTTCATCAAATTGATAGGTTTGCCAAGCTTCATGGGATAATGCAGAATTCGCATTATTACAATAAAAACCTTCCTGAGGAATTTTAGATTCTTGTGGGAAATATTTCGCAAAAATCCTTTTTTCACTATATTTGCTTGTTTTTCCGCCTATTTGTCTGCCATAAGTGTAATCAGCTTTTCCATCTATAATGGGTTGGCATAGCATTTGAAGCCATTGATTATCAGTAGGTACACAATGCCCACTAACAAATACTAAAATATCACCTTGCGCCATCTCACAGCCAATATTAAGTGAACGACCAAAAGAAAACTCTTCGCGGCTAATATGACCAATATGGCAGTTATGAGACTTTGATATTGAAAGTGTTTTATCATCCGAACCAGAGTCAATAAGTACAACTTCTGATGTGATTTCTGAAGATAATTCCTGTTGCTGAATCATTTTTAGTAATTCATCGAGGTATAGCGCTTCATTTAAGGTTCTAATTATAATACTAACTAACATAAAGATCAGAGCGCTGTCTTTTCAAATGGAATTGGCATTAGTAATTCGATCTGTGGGGTGAGGTGTTCATGCAATAAGCGAATCTCATCTGGGTGGGTTGAATTAATGGCAAACATATCCCAGTGTACTGGAATTAATCGTTGTAAACCTAATTCCTGAGCAAAGCCCAAAGCATCGCGTACTGACATATTGCCAATTATCCCTCTTTTGTTCCGAAAATAATTATGTTCGTTTATCGGTAGAATACCAATTTCAATCTGTGGTAGCGATGCTAAAGTATCAAATAACTCATCACATAAAAAGGTATCCCCTGCCAGATAAATTATACGTTTATCGAACTTAAGTACAAAGCCTATTTGTTGATAATAGCCTTTTTCGTTAGTAACAATATTGGGGTGTGATGCAGGTGTTGGAAAAACATGAACTGATTCAGTTAACTCAAGCCATTTATCCGTGGTTATATGAATGCGATCTAAAGCGATACCCCAATGTGTTAATATTCTGCTCACTGATTCTGGTACGACAAATCTTGCTTGAGGGGAATGTTTGGCAAGTATAGGGATTGTTTGTGGATCACAGTGATCAATATGTGAATGTGTAATTAAAACCCAGTCTGCGTCAGTAACTGATTCAGGGAGGATTTCTATTGGCGTTTGCCTAATAAGATCAGGGGCATCGAGTTCCTGTACTGAGTTAGATAGATAAGGGTCAATATAAATCACCGTATCTTTATATTGGAGTCTTGCTCCACTTTGACCGAGCCAGGTGAAATTAATTAACTGTTTCATTGTTTATCTACCAAGAAATATTCACGATAATCAACCTTATCGAAGACATTGCACTCACCATTAACAGTGGCATCCAAAATTTTTCGACCATTATCTTCGTACATTTTGCGTGCAATGCTAAATGATTCCTCTGATTTTGTCAGGTCTGGATGATGCCATTCTTGCCCAAAGCCAAAATAGTTTTCACAAAAATGATTTGGATCAGCTCCATCCAGAACTTTTAATTCATTTTTCTTGCCATCATATTCAAAACGGTGATCAAGCCCAATAATGACAATTTCTTTAAATCCTAAGTAAAAAGCTATTTGCAATGCGGCATAAGTCACCGTCCAGCCTTCATGAAGACCTTTAGAAATATCCTTATAGAAGCGTTGCTTTGGGTTCTTGGTATTAAAGTGATAAGTTAAGGCATCTTCATCAATAAAACCATCTGCACCGTGATGGCTAAGGAATTTAACGCAGTTTAATGCTTTCAGGTCAGTTACAGATTGTTCTATCACTTTTTCATTCATTGCTACCAAGTAGCGGGGATAGAAGCCAAATTTCTCTATTCCGAGAAAGATCTTGTTAAGACCTATGACATTTTCTTTTCTTAGAAAATCAAGAGTCATCTTGTTCAAAGAGGGGCCATTAGCAACGATAACAGCTCTTTCACCTTGATGTCGGTTGTGTAATTTATTAAATCTGGTAGTCATTTGTTGGTATTCAGTTCTGCCTTAAAGATCGATGTGCATATCTTATATGAAATTGCATTTATAATTTAACTGATTTGGCCTAAAGAGAAATCCTAAGATTCATTTTTTGCCTACAAAAAATGAATCCGCTGATATCAAAAACTAGGGGAGGTGCCACTCACTCCGCTGATATCAAAAACTAGGGGAGGTGCCACTCACTCCGCTGATATCAAAAACTAGGGGAGGT
>Ga0209633_10002025_pt1 | contig 20084 bp, 20 predicted proteins | sample Cruoilmetagenom1_FD_187290 | JGI IMG/M metagenome (GOLD analysis project Ga0209633, IMG submission 187290) | Oil polluted marine microbial communities from Coal Oil Point, Santa Barbara, California, USA - Sample 1 (SPAdes) (version 2) | ecosystem: Environmental > Aquatic > Marine > Oil seeps ... | reverse complement strand
CCAGGCCCCTGGCGCGACAGAAACCCCGGAATGTCGCGTCACAGCGAGTGTTCGGTCCCTGGTCGGGCATGGATCAACACATACAGACCGTCCCAGGCGTGGTCATAGACCTCGCAGCGATAAGCCAACCAGCACACAAGGTCGTCGCCATCTACGACGACATCGCCGCCGGGAGCAGACCGGAGCCAGGAGCACTCGACGAGGCCCTCCAGCATCTCGATGCCGGGCCTCGGCCGCCCGGCCAGCTCGGGGCCGACATCGCAATGCTGGCCTCCGGCGCGCCCGGGGCAAGTCGGCAAACTGCACTCGCTGCGATTGAGAGATTGAGGCGAGTCGGCAACGTGAACTCGATTCCGCCGACCTCAAGGCGCTGGCGACCGCGAACGCGTCAGCGACGAGATCGCCGCCGTGCAGACACCCGTCAGCTGCAATTCCCCGGATTCGATCTGCCCGAGAGCCCGAAGGAGGCATCGTGAATCACATCACCATCGCCGGCCGCCTCGTTGAGGATCCCGTCCGCAAGGAAGCCAACGGCAGCGTTGTCACCAGCTTCCGCATTACGTCGGGCCGCTCAGGCTCGAAGTCCGGGAGACTATGGATCGACGTCGACACCTGGGGCCGACTGGCGGGCATCTGCCATCAACACCTCAGCAAAGGACGTCACGTGCTCGTCAGTGGTCGCCTGGGGCAAAGAGAGTGGGTCGACGCCAAGACAGGCGAGAAGCGAGTCCGGTATCTTCTCACTGCCAAGGAACTCGACTTCCTCAGATAGACCGTCCTAGTTCACTGGCTGCCATCAACATTGGCTTCTTCCCAGAGGCCGCGCGCCAAGCGCGCCTGCCATACCTTCAACATCTCCGGATGGGTGAAAAGAAGCTCGTACAGTCGGCCGTTGCGCTCCTCAGTGTCGAACATCACTCCCTTAAAAACGCGCTCGTACTCGAGCAAGAAGTCGTCGAACGAGTTCGCCTTAGCGAATTTGGCGATATCCGGATCTTGGCGGACGCCCAGATCCAGCTTCTCCGCCTCCAGCCGGTCTCGCTCATCAAGGTCTGCGCCGAACCGTTCGTTCACCTCTGCGATGATCTGGGCAAACAGCTCGGTCGGAGGCTCGTCCCCAGGTCCCCGCGGTACACCGGGCTTGAATGAATCAGCTGGAGGCTGTTCGCCGCCCTCAAGCTCGAGCCGGTCCTCTCCTAGGTTGGTCAGACGCAGGTGCGTGAGGGCGATCTTGTCGCCGATCTCGATACCGCCCGTCACCTCTCTCGGCACAACCTTCAGTGCTGCCTTCGTAAATACGTACAACCGTTCAAGTGCTTCGTCTGTGAACGACATGACGTGCGACAGGAAGGAGTAAGCGCGCACGAAGCTGTCGGCCGTGTCTACGAACAGAATTTGGACCTCCTCATCGACCTCGAGGTAGCGGATTACGAAACGGTCGAGAATCGACTGAATTGCCTTGAGCTGCCGATCGGCCGGCGTTGCGCCGAACCACACATCGGAGGCCTTCCGAACCTCAGTCGCATCCAGAAGACCGGTGTCGTCAAGTTGGCGTCGCAGATCGTAGAGTTTGTCGATCGACGTTTCGTTTGCGGTTGTCCCTTCGAAGTAGGGCTGGAAGGCCAGGATGATGTCGTCCGACTCATTGCGAAAATCGATGACATACACGTTGTCCTTCCGAACCTTGCCGTCCTGGTAGGACCGATTCAGTCGGCTGAGTGTCTGCACAGCATTCAGTCCTGACAGCTTCTTGTCAACGAACATCGTTGTTAGTAGTGGATCGTCGAATCCGGTCTGAAACTTCTCGGCGACAACGAGGATCTGATACTCGCCAGGCTTATGGGGGTGGACGCCGACGAAGCGAGCCGCGGTCTGTGCTTCCGGGAACCGATTCATCCTGGATTCGGTCTGTTCCTCGCCATCGTCGTCAACAAGCCCTCCGCTGAACCCAACTAGGGATCGAATGTTGCCATATCTGTTGCGCTCGATGTGGGCGTCGATCGCTTGCTTGTAGCGAACCGCCGCTGCTCGGGATTCGGTTACTACCATCGCCTGAGCAAGGCCGCCAAGCTCTTTCAACGTCCGCGTCCTAACGTGCTCAACGACAATGGAAGCCTTCTCGGCGATCATTGCCGGGTTCTTGGAGACGACCCGCTTAATCGCCGAGTTGACCTTTGCCTCAGGCAACTCCTCTGCCTCGAAACTCGGGTCGACGGACGCGATTTGCCAGTAGACACCGTAGGTGGTGTAGTTCGTGAGTACATCGAGGATGAAGCCCTCTTCAATTGCCTGCCTCATGGTGTAGAGGTGAAACGGCCGGCGCACATCGTCAGCACCAGGGGTGCCGAACATCTGCACGGTCCTCGGCTTTGGCGTCGCCGTAAATGCAAAAAAGCTGAGATTGGGTTGCCTCCCTCGCGAGGCGAGCACCGATGCGACAGGCGATGCTGGATCGAAGTCGTCGGCGTCCGCCTCGACATCTACACCCTCCCCAAGAATCTCTTTCAGGGCGCGGTTCGCTTCACCGGTCTGAGAGCTATGCGCCTCGTCCGCGAGGATCGCGAAATTGCGATCCTTGAAGTCATCGCTGTCAGCGAGTTTCGACACGACATACGGGAAGCTCTCGAGAGTCACCGTGATGATCTTCGCATTCGACCGCAAGGCTGCGAGCAGCTGAGATGACTTCGATCCCTTCCCTTCCACCACTGTCTGGACAGTTCCAGCGGTCTTCGAGAACTGCTCCACGTTCTTGCGGAGCTGCTCATCCAGCACACGTCGATCCGTGATCACGATGACCTTGTCGAAGATGCGTTCGTCATCCGCGTCGTGCAGACGCGACAGTCGGTCGCCGAGCCATGAGATCGTGTTTGACTTTCCCGAACCTGCCGAATGTTGGAACAGATAGCTGTTGCCGGGCCCGTCTTCTCGAACAGCCGCGATTGCTTTGCTAACAGCGTCCCACTGCTGGAACCGAGGAAAGAGAGTTTTGGACCGCTTCTCTCCACTGACTGGGTCCATCTCTGTAGTCAGAACGAAGAAGTTCTGAAGGATGTCGAGCCACGCTTTGTACGACCACACTTCGGTCCAGAGGTACTCGGTGGCGTAGCTGTCTCTAGCTGGCGGGTTGCCCTTGCCGCTCGACATCTCGCCGGGGCCACTGCCGCGATTGAAGGGCAGGAAAGTGGTTTCCGCCCCCGCGAGTCTCGTGGTCATGAAGACCAAGTTCGGATCTACCGCAAAGTGCACTAGGCAACGTTCCTGAAGGATCACGTTACGCGGGTAGTCTCGGTCCTCCTGGTACTGAGCAATAGCGTTGGTGACGGTCTGACCGTTCAATGGACTCTTCAGCTCAGCGGTCGCTACCGGTATGCCATTCACAGAGAGAAGAAGGTCCAACGTCTCATTGGACCCGGTCTCGAAGCGGGCCTGCCAGTATACCCCAAGGCGGTTGCGACGAGCAAGCAACGCAAGCGTCTCGTTTCGCCCCGATGCAGGTGGGAGAAAGGCAGCGCGGAACCTCACGCCGCTAGCCTCGAAGTCACCCCGCAGAACAGCGAGGGTTCCACGGTCACTGAGCGCCTGCAGAAGTCGGCCCAGGAGAATCTCGCGTGCCTTTGCCTCCTGGCCGACTCGTTTCACAAGCTTCTCCCAAGCTTCCGGCTGTGTGTCCGCAACGAAAGCCATCACCTCCGACTTATCGATACCCACGTTGAGGTCAAGATTCTTAGAATCCCCCTTGAGGTACCCGCCTGCGGTCAGCAGCGCGTCCACCACATCGCCTTCGAACCGCTCCTCCTTTATGTGTGCTGGCATTGCTCTCCCTCGTAGATTGTCAGACTGAAAAGCGTCAAAGCGCCGAGCACGCGTCGACCCCCTCGGTTACCGCTGTTGTGATAATCGCGCGTCTGAACTCTTGAAGATGTTCAATCTGCACTAGAAGTTCACGAGTCACGCGTGAGTTGCCAGCAACCTCAAGCTTCAGCTTCTCGACGATCGACTCTTGCTCTTCGAAGGGAATATCTGGGATGCGAAATGACTTGACCTTGTTCTTGTTGGTCGTTGCGATCCCTGTCGTCTGGGTGCCCGTTGCCTCGAAATAAGCCTTGCCATACGACGAGCGGGTCACAAGAGCCAAATACTCCGGATGCACTCGTTCGCTCGGTCGGACTGAGAACACATGGTTCTGGTGGACACAGGGATCGGGCTCACCATAGAAAACCGTTCCTCGACCCAATTTGTCAGGGTCGCCACCTTCCGTCAGCAACACATCCCCGCTCGCCAACAAGTTCCGCAGGGCGAGATCCGGAGGTAGTCGAATCGTCTTGACTTCACCGAGATCGAGGAACCCATCCTGAACGTTCGCAACTCGCAGGTAGGCGACCTCAACGGCCTCGGGGCCGAGCTTGCGCTTTCCGTCGACCGTCACGCCACCGCGCACCTGAGCGGCGGCCCGGAGCGGCCTCATCGGTACGCCAGCGATTCCGACCGGCGTCGCACATTCATCAAATTCGATCTGGCCGTCGATAAGCAGCTCATCCAGGAGGGCATCGTTCACCTCCTCAACCAACGCGATCTGGCGCTCGTACTCCTCAATGAGGCAATCGATTTGCGAGGTCTCCTGTCCCAGGTACTCAGCAACCCTCCGCTGTTCCGGCAACGGTGGAACCGGAATCTTGATCCGCGACATTTCAGTGGACGTGATGGCGGGGTAGCTGACGCCAACCGACTTTGAGACGACGTCATCGATGAACGAGTCTGACTGCACTGCCCAGCCCACGAATTCTTCGTCAAACTTTGCATGCGGGCGAATCACCATGAAACCCGTGGAAGCGATGAGACCAGGAGCGCACTCGCGAACGAACCACGCCGAGCGGAGGTACGTCCTGACAGTGGAAACTATGGAATCGCCTTGTCGAAGGACTCGCCGCGCTCTGCTGGGTGCCTCGTCAAAGAGCATCGGTTGCGGGTCAGCAGTCAGACGTCCCTGCCCCACAGAACCGATGTCCACATAGAGCATCTCGTGGTCGGGTGAGACATCCTCTCCGAGCACCTCCGGATTGATCCTCCCGATGTGTTTGAGAGGAATGAGATCCCAGTTGCTCACACCCCGACCTCACGAAGCAGCTCAAGAATCCTCTTCTGGGACTCCTCAAGATCGTCCCTAATTTCTGCCAGTTCGCGCGGTGGTTGGTATCTGAAGAACTCTCGTGTGAACGGTAGCTCATACCCAATTCGCAAACTCTGCCAGTCGACAAAGGCATCAGGCACGTGTCTCTGAACCTCGCTCGTCATGTAGGTCTCTATCGCAGTCCTATAGGCAGGCAGACTGAAACGACTAGTGACATCCCCGGACCAACTCACCCTGACCCCGACTGGTAACGGAAGCAATTCTGTGTCCCGCAGCGATGTGTCAGGCACTATTCGTCCCTTCGCGTCGACGGAACCCGAGACTGCCGGATCACGGACGCTGAGCCCCTTGAGCAGGGCCGTTTCATGCGCTTTGCCCTTTACTCCCACAGAGGCCAAGGCCAATCTCACTACATTGCGAGCCGCTTCATCATCGTGCTGCGAAGCAATTTCGTCCGCATGCACCTCCAGTGCTCTGCAAACTGCCTCGACATCGAGCTTCTTGAGCGAGTTCACACCGTAGAGGCTGGCCAACGCTTCGCTCGAGGCTTCGTACCTCTGGCGAAGCGGGCGTTCGACCGTGAGCTCGATATAGCCGAGTTCTTCGTTCTGCATGATTCGGGAAACGTCGGACTCAGTGAACATCTCATAGATCCGAGTGATCTCAGTTATGTGATTTGAGGCGAGTTCTTTCCGCTTCTTGCCGAGGCTCTTACGCATCTTGGCGAACATCGAGCGCGCATCAATGAACTGGACGTACCCCGAGCGCTCAGGCGGCTTCTTATTGCCGATGATCCAGACGTAGGTCGAGATATCAGTGTTGTAGAACATCTGATCCGGAAGACCGATGACAGCATCAAGCCAGTCATTCTCTACTACCCACCGCCGGATCTCCGATAGACCCGACCCAGCTGCCCCTGAGAAGAGGGGACTCCCATTAAGAACCACTGCGATACGAGAACCACCATCCTCGGGCGCCAGCATCTTCGAGATCATGTGTTGAACGAAAAGAATCTGCCCGTCTGTAGTGGCAGGTAACCCGGCCCCAAACCGCCCGTCAAAACCATCCGACTTGTGCTCTGCCTTGACGGCCGCCTCGACCGTCTTCCAGTCCTTGCCGTATGGGGGATTGGCGAACATGTACCCAAATCGCTCGTTTGCGAAAGCATCGCCATCAGTCCGAGTTCCACCCTCATCGAACGTTGGCTTCTTCAGCGTGTCGCCAAATTCAATCTTCGCTTCCCTGTCCTCGATCATCATGTCCGCCCTGGCAGTGGCAAACGACTCCGGCTGGATCTCCTGTCCATACAGATGAGTCCGTGCATTGGGGTTCTTTGCACGAATGTGGTCCTGCGCAGCAGTGAGCATGCCTCCAGTTCCACACGTCGGGTCATAGATGCGAGCGATCTTGTGCTCGGCAAACAGCTCGTCCTCGCCCGAGAAGACAAGATTCACCATGAGTTCGATCACTTCGCGGGGTGTGAAGTGCTCACCTGCCTCCTCGTTGGAGAGGTCGGCAGTCAGACGAACAAGCTCCTCGTAGACATACCCCATCTCGACATTCGATACCACCTCCGGCGATAGCTCCTGCTCGGAGAACTGCTTCGTGACGAGGTAAAGAATGCCGGCATCGTTGAGTTTGTCGATGTGGTTCGTCAGTCCGAACCGATCCACCATTTCGCGCGCCTCACGGTTATATCCGCGGAGCATCTCTAGCCAATTCTCCGCGATGTTGTCCTCGTCGTCGAGCAAGTTGGCGAACGTGAAGCGCGAGGTATTGTAAAACATCCGGCCAGAAGTGTGACAAAGAAGATCGTAGGCAAGGTCCGGGTCGTCAAACCGCTTAGCCGCTTCGAAGACGGCCGCCCTACTGCTGTCAAGCACAGACTCCAGGCGTCGGAGAACCGTGAACGGCAGAATCACCTCACCGTACTGATGACGCTTGTAGTGGTCGCGGAGGAGTTCCTTGACATTCCAGATTTCACTTACACGTGCACGATGATCGCTCATGGACGACTACTCACTTCAAGTTGGTTGGCGAATCATGAGGACCAATCACGATCCTGTTCCACGCTTCCTGGCCCACCGCGTTATCTCGGGGCGAAGCCACAAGCGAATGTGTCCGCCAGATTTTTCCACAACCGGCCTCGGGAAGTCGGCGTACCGCCGAAGGTACGTCGTGACGCTGTTGTGCTGTGCCAGCCCAAGCAGTTCAGCGACCTCACTGGCGCTGACCAGATCCTTCGTGTCGACCTTCGATCCCATCCGATCGAGTCTACGAAGGTTGACCCAGAGTCTCAGCAATGCTTTCAGACTTCTAGCGAAGTCGGGTCAGCTTGCCTGAGCCTCTCCATGCCGAATCAGCGCCGAAAAGAGCTCGTCTGTTTCGCGCTCGACCTCGGCCCACGGCCCGATGGCCGCTGCCGCTTGCTCCGCAGCACTGAACGCGTCCTGAACTCCACGAGAACGGCCCTCAGCTGCAGCGACTCGCATCTGAAGTCGATACATCGCCTCGCTCCCAGGCACAACCACCAGCCCGATCTCGGCCGCACGCTTGGCAACGGCCTGGTCCCCAGTCGCGATCGCCAACTCTCCCAACCGATTGGCGGCATCAAGAAAGCGGCATTCGAGGTGTCCGTAGACGGCGTGATCATCGACGAGCCAGGAGAATTGACGTACGGGCGCATCCGCTCCGACTTGTCCGCCGATCAATTCGAGCGCTGCTCCCAGGAGCTCGATCTGTTCGTCTGCGGGTCGATTCTTCGCTTCGCTGATGAAAGCGTCCGCTCTTGCCCAGTCGCACCCAATGTCGTCGCTGATCTCGTACTCGCCGGTGTTGATTGCCTGAGTAAGACGGTGCTCGCCGTCGGATGTCAGTCCCAGCATCGAGCGAACCTGGCTAATGGCGTTGTCGGCCGTCTTTCGACTCGTCGCTGTCGGCCAGAAGGTGTCACGAAGACGCTGGGAGGTGATCGACCGGTGGTAGGCGAGATAGCAAATCACCGATAGCTGCTTTGCCGGAGGTTCGGCGCTCAGTCCTTCGACGGTCGGCTTCCTCTGCAGGAGCCGAACCTCGATCGACTTTGGCGCCAGGATCCGTTCGATGACCGCCGAAGCCGCCTCTCGGTCGGGGTCAGGATCAACGGCCACCTCGTTCGACTTGTCCTCGATCTCCAAGACCTCGGGGCTGTCGGCATTGTCGAGTAGCTCGCCAACAACCTCCGCTTCGGCCTCTGGCGTGAGGATTGGTACGAAGTCCACGCCGATGGGTTCGAGCGTGCTCCCACGAGAATCGAGATGTACCCGCTCCGCAACAGCCAACGGGCACGCGGCAATAACGACGAGCGGCGAGTTCACGAGCGCTGCCGCCTCGCTCAGCTTGCGTGCCACCGCGGCGTTGTCGCCGAGAATGAGGACGACCGTTGGGTGGAAGACCTCGCCGGGTGCGACCCGCTGCTCGTACGGGGTGGCCTGGAGCCGTTCATGCAGCTTCCGCATTGCGACTGCTGTCTGCGCAGCCCAAGCCTCGGGATCCTCTGGGACGGTCACCTGTGCAAGGCCGTGTGCCATGAGAGGGTCGCCGATCACGACGACTTCGCAGAGCTGGCTCCAGACTGCCGAAGCGATTCCGGTAGCGATACTCCGGTACCAGCCAGCCACATCCTCGGTGTCGCCCTCGACGCTCAGAACTCCGAGCTGTTCGAGATCGAGGAGCAGGTCTCCAGCTTCTGTCGACCCCACAGCGACGAGTGCCGGGCAATAGGGCTGAATTTCCTCGGTTTCAGCCTCGATCATCCGCAGCTCGAGATCGGGGTGGAGCCGCCACGCGCTGTTTTCGTCGTTGCCGGAAACGAAACCTTCGATCGGTGCGCACGGCTCGTCGAGCAACACCTCGACTCCAAACCGCCCTGCTCGCATCGCAATGACAGCAGGCATCCGATGCGCCTTGTGTTGAGCCAAACGGGCCGTGATGAGCTTGTTGGTCGCTTCCACCCATCGTGCTGCCTCGGTGTCAGCCACGGGACGCGTTCGGCGCTCGTACTGGTTTGCCTCCTCAGGCGGCGGGACCAGGGTTGTGCCCGGCTTCCTCTTCGCTGCCTGATGGGAGCGCCTGCGCCTCAAAGTGACGGCAAGCGCTCCAGCTCCAATGCTCAGGCTCCCGAGTCCGAGCGCTGCGGCAGCGAGGGGTAACGAGCTTCCGCTGCTGGACTCAACCTGTGCAGCCAAGGATGGTTTCGAAGTAGGCGGCGTCGTCGATTCATCAATCGAGTTCGCAGGCCCTTGCGTGCTCGGGGTTGGAGTCGTCGTTGCCAGCTCTGGCAGGGTCACGGGCACCTCGGGTTCAGGTTCGATCTCTGGTGCCGGTTCGACGTTCGACGTCGCCTCGACGTCGGATGCAACTGGGTCGACGGGCAGGTCTGGCAGGTGGAACCGCTGCTCGGGATAGATGAGATTCGGATCGCCTGGTGGAAGAAGCCGCCCGTCGTTCTCATCGATGACTTCAGCCCAGTAGGGAGCGATCTCATTGTCGGTCGGTGCACGCCCCCACTCCTCTGCGAGTGCCTCCTCAGCGATCGACCAGAAGTGATCGCCGTTCTCGACATCGATCCACTCCCCTTCCGGATCCACGGCGTCGAGCGGCGCAGCGCGATCTTCCTCGTCACTCAGCGGTACTACGGCGTCAGCCGGGAGCCGGAGTCGCCATCCGCCTGCGACTTCCTCGGTCGATGGTGTGATCGCGGTCCCGTCGGCCAGGTGCCAGCCAACGTTGGCGTCACGAACTTCTCGCCATCGAAGCCCATCGCCCAGCGTTGTTTCAGCGATGCTCCAGAACGTGTCACGGTCGGAGGTGATGTAGACGTCGCCAGTGGCAGGCGTCGACTCAGTAGGCCGATCAACCAAGGCTTTAGACGGACTATCGACCGAAACCGCGAGCGCCGGTTCGAAGGCCACCATCGGAGCGAGCGGCGCTGCCATCGCAGTTGCGGCCGGGCCGAATGAACTGACGATCAACGTCGCTGCGGTGACGAGCCGGGCAGCTGCAGCCTGGATGCCTGGGAGCAATAGAGCGGTGTTCGCCACCGTGCCACGGACAGCGGCAATGACCTCGACAATCAGTGCGTAGGCGACCTGTAGCCAGCAGAACCAGGCAATGACTCCGAGCGTGCCGGCAAGGAGCTGTTCGCTCCTTGTGCTGTCGGATGCCAGGGGATCGCCGAAGGCCTCAAGCAGTGATGCGCCGGGGTAGCCGCCCATGCGTAGGAGCAGCCACGGCACGCCCAAGAGGAGAGCAGCGATCGTTGCGAGAGCGACAACCCCTTTGGCGATGTCGACAATGCGGCGAGTCATGGTGTTCCTTCGACGCTAAAGATTGCAGTGGACGATTCGGTGGCATAAACGGTGAACGGTCCGAGGAGGAATCGGGTCGGGACCGAGAGGGTCACGGTGACCGTGACGGTCGACCCATTCACAGCGACGGTGCCGGTGTGGCCGGTCGCCGAGAAATAGTCAAGGGCTGCCTGTTGCGCTTCAGCCGGGTCAAGACTGGGGCTGCCGGTCAGCTGGTAGACGTCGGTGTCGACGGCCTGTGCGCCTGCGCGAGCGGCGTTATCGGCTAGGTCACGCGCCTCGGACAGTGCCCCGAGCTTGCGGCCTCCGTCGAGTGCAAGGCCTGCGACCATCAGGAATGCGACGGCCAACACTGCGACGAGGACGCTGGCGGAGCCTCGTTCGTCGGACCAGTCAACGCGTCTCACGGATTGCTCCGGTACGTATCAATGACCTCAGTTGCTGTTCCCGTGAACGTGTGAACGCCGGGCACCGCAAGAGCGGCGACGTCGGAGAACGGCGTGTCGCACGAGACCGTGACTGCAACCCACCCGCCTGCGGCGAACTGCGCCGTATCCACTGCAACATCGAGGCCTGCCGCGCAGGTGAGGCCAGCGCTGGCAAGATTCGCTAGCGCTGTCTGCCGTGCAGCCGCCACCGCCGACTCGGGCGTTCCGCTGAGACTCGCCGAACGTGCGGCTTCCTGTGCTGCTGACTGCACGCTGTTCTCGGCAGTCGACACCCGACCTGCGAACACGACGAGCAGCATGAAGGATGTCAAGAACGCCGTCATGACGACGGCGAACTCGGTCGACACCGACCCGCGTTCCGAATGCGATGCGGTCATCGTTCGTTCACCGGTATGAATCGCTCGACCTGACCCTCGGCGTGTGCGGTCACACCCCACGGCCCGGGAAAGATGCTGAAACCGAGCTGGCCCGACACCGTGACGCTGACGACCTCGCCAGCTCGATTGACGTCGATTACGACGTTGTGGAGGTTTCCAGCCTGACCGAGGATCGCCATCGCTCCCGCTTGGCCATCGGCGACGGTGGCGTTCTCCACCTGGGCAGCATCGAGCGCTTCATCGGCCGCGGTTTCGGCCGCCTGCTTCGCATGCCACCACAGCCCGACCTGCACCGGGATGAGAACGAGCATGATCAGCACGGGCATGAGCACAGCGAGTTCTGTCGCGGCGGCTCCCCGCTCGCGACTGTCGCTCGTTCGTGTCTGCGCCCGTCTCATCATCAGGCTGGGACAGGGACGGTGTCCGGGATGTTGTTGGCGTTGGTCCGAGCCTTGGCGATGAAGATCGCTCCGAGAGCCACGGCGATGGCGACCATCGCCGCCATGACCACGGCCATTTCGGTCGAGACGGCGCCGCGTTCGTCGCGGATGTCGACTCCGACTCGGTTGAAGTTGTATTCGATCGCCATGTGTAAGAAGTCGTAGTAGCTCCGCATCATGTCCATTTCTGCCCTGCTTTCGTTTGGCGCCACTGGGTCTTCCCAGGGACGGTTTGTTGTTTTTCTCGCGACACGTCCTTGGTTGTCAGTTCCCTCCGGGTGCTGAGATTGGGGTTGTTGGCGCGAATTGGCTGGAGCCGCCATCGGTGATGGCGTCGACGGCTCCGAAGGCGATGAACAGAACGAGTCCGAGGATCATGACAACGACAGGCACGATCATCTTTTCGGTGCGGGTCTCGGCGGCGCTTCGAGTTCGGCGGCTTGCGATGCTCGGAGGGCGTCAGCTTTTGCGGTGAGCGATCCTTTGACTCGCGCTCCGTGGTCTCCGGCGAGAGATACCGATGCTGCGAGTTCGATGAGTTCGTTTACGCCGAGTTCTTAGCCGAGCTGGTCGAATGCGTCCCATGGTGTACGCCTCGTGAGGCGAGCTCGACGGAGTGCACTTCGAATCTCAGCGAATGCCCAGCCGTCCCCGGACTCGGCTGCACCTTCGAGGGCTGATTCGATGCCTGCTCCACCGGCGAGGAGGATCGTGACGAGGTCGAGGTAGGCCGAGAATGCGTGCCGGACCGCCCGTCTCCGCTCATCAACTTTCTCGGCGAGTGGCAGATCGGGGTAGAAGAATCCGACGGTCGCTGCAGCGATTCCCACGAGCAGGAGGATGAGCGGAGAGGCTGCCACTCCACCGGCGAGGAGCACCACTCCCATCAGAACCGGGAGAGCGAACCCAGCTGTTGCGGCAAGCATCTTCTCGTGGGCGTGACGCTCCATGGACTTGTCCAGGACTCGAAGCTGGTCGACGAGTACAGGCTTCTCTGAGAGTCCGAGGGCTCGCATCAGCGAAGTGCCGATGTGAGCGAGCAGCGACTGACCGCCGGAGAGTTGCTCGCTCTCGTCGGGAACTGTGTTAACCACTATGCCTTGCCGGTCAAGGATCGCGGCGACCTGATCAAGCGGCAGTGGGCGCGGTTGGAAGGCTCGAACGACCATCCACCCTCCGAACCCGATCCCCGCGCCGAGAAAAGCAGTCACCATCGCTGTCATCGGACGCTTCCATTCGTCGTCCGAGCGGCGAATCGTTCGGGCATATCGATCTGTCCATAGCTGTGGAGCATCCAGCCGCCCAATGCGAACACTCCAGCGACGAGCAGGAGCCACAGCTGCCCGGTTGTCGAGTCATAGGCCTTCAGAAGCTGTCGGGAGAAGGCGAAGAGGAACGCCATCGTGACCAGCGTTGTTGCCGCCACGATCCGGGCAGATGTCCGGATCCGAGCGCGGCCGACTTCGACTCGAAGCCGCATTCGGACATCTGCCCGAATGGTCTCAGCGAGTCAGCCCAGCAGCGGGCCCAGCTCGCGTGCTTCCATTCGGGCTGCGTTCACAAGAGCGACGACAACCAGGTCGGCCGACGGATGGTCGAGGTCCGTTCCGAGCCGAGCGAGCGCGTCGACGGTCGACATCCGGTCAACCCGTGCCGCGAACCTCCGGAGCTCTGGAGCGATGGCCAGTGGAGCAACCGATGACGACGCAATGAGCGCCTGCTCCAGACCCGCTGAACCGGCGATGTTGTCGCGAATCATCTCGGTCCACGAAGCGATCGCTTCCGTCTTGGCCGATTCGTCCTGCCGAGATGATCGGGAGGCCAGCGGCCGGGGAAGCCAGATGACGATCCCCGCCGTGATCACAGCAACGACAGGCCAGCCAGTGATGGCGAACATCAACACCCCTGCGATGACAGAGCCGCCCACTCATCTGATCGCTGCCTCAGCCTTGGTGTCGCTTGGAAATAGGGCGGAGATCGTCGGCAGGAGCTGTGTGCCACGAAGTCCCGCGTAGAACATCCAGAGACCGAGACCGAAAGCGGCTCCGAGAAGCACGGTGATGAGACCGGTCATTGCGCCCACGCGGCCTGGTGATGTTGGAGCCAACTTGGGTCGTACCCGGAGCGCTCGACTCGACTGAGGCTTGCGTCGCTGAGCCCGAAGCGAGGCATCACCCGCCCGCTCTCATCGGGTGCATAGACCTCATTCGAGTTCACCATCGGCCCATCGGCTCCGGTAATCTCCCGAACGCTCGTGACCACACGCTTATTGGTATCGAGACGGGCGAGATGGACAACGAAGTGCACCGCGTTGGCGATCATCAGGTTGGTCACGTCCACGTCGAAGCGCTCGGGCGTCATGGCCATGTACATCTGGAGCTGAGTGAAGACACCGAGGCTGGAGTCGGCATGGATGGTGCACATCGATCCGTCGTTGCCTTGCGACATGGCAAGCATTATCGGGAGCGCTTCGGTACCACGGACCTCGCCGACGATTACCCGGTCGGGTTGCATCCGTAGACCGGACCGAACGAGTCGGTGCATCGGAAACTCGCCTACGCCTTCGAGGTTGGCGTCCAGCGCTTCGAGGTCGACATGGTTGGGGTGGAGGTGGGCGAAGTGTTCGAGGCCGATCTCGAGTGAGTCCTCGACCGTGATGATTCGCTCGTCGGCCGGTACCTCGTTGAGGAGACATCGGAGAAGTGTTGTTTTGCCTGCTCCGGTGCCACCGGCGACGATCACATTGAACCGGGCAGCAACCATCGCTCGCAGCAGGTGATACAGCGACTCGGAGACGGTGCCCATCCCGATCAGTTGCTTGAGGTGACCGATCTCGAAATTGTGGCGCCGGATCGACACCGACGGACGACCCGACACCCAGGCGATCGCATGAAGGCGGTCATCTGACGGGAGCCGCATGTCGAGTTCCGGGCTGGCCGGGTCCCAGCGTTGCTCGCTACGCCCGCGGCGCGCCTGTGTCTGGATGAGTTCGATCAACTCGGCGTCAGAGTCGGCGATCGGATCGCCCTCGATCACCGTTCCATTCGGTCTGTCCGGTGGCCAGCCCGGAACACCAGGCGCAGGCAACACAACGGGCCCGCACCTCCACCTCGGTATTCGCTTTGCTGGCGCCACGGTGTGCCCACAGCCTCTACTCCTCGCCACCTACCGAGCCATCCCGATCAACCCAGCCATCGCCCCTGTGGTCGGGTGCGTCCAATTCCGTCCAACAACGAATTGGGGCCAGTGGCTCGATCAGATCACACCTGACGATGAACCAACACAAGGAGAGACCCCGTGAGTACGAAGCCAGCGACTCCCGAAGAGACCCTCGATGATGCCTCGGCCAAAACGGTCGACGACCTCAGACTCGACCAGTGGGCCAACATGCTCGGCATCGGCAGCAAGGCTGTCCTCACCACCCGCGAGACTGCTTCTGTGCTCAGAGTTTCAGAAAAATCAGTCCGCGAGGGCATCAAGGAAGGGTCGATCCCCTGCATCCGTCTCGGACGCAGGCTGCTCGTGCCCATGCCTATGTTCCTCTCGTCGCTGCTTCGGGGGCCGACGAACAACGAGTTGCACGAGTAGGGAACAAATGACAACTGGTCACGTCCGCAAACGCGGCAAGAAGTGGGCGTACGTCCAGTACGTCATCGACCCGGCTACCGGCGAAGGCAAATACCGCTGGAAGAGCGGCTACGCCACCAAGTCCGACGCGCAGCGGGTGCTCCGGGAAGCAATCTTATCGACTGAACAGGGCACGTTCATCGAGCCGTCCAAGATGGCGTACGCCGACTATGTCGAGCGACTTTGGATCCGCCAGCTCGACGGTCAACTTGAGAGTTCGACGATCGAGTCGCACGAGCGGAACATGCGAGTTCATGTGCTTCCGCGGATCGGCGGCATCAAGCTGCAGCAGCTCAGGCCGATCCATCTCAACGACCTGTACCAGGAGCTGCAGAAGCAAGAGGTAGCTGTTGACGACTCGTCAAACCGGCGACACGACCCGAAGATCTACCCCCGGATCGCCTATCTCCGGCAGCAAGGTGTGGGTTACGGAGCGACCGCCAAGACCCTCGCTGACGAGTTCCCCGACGACAAACCACTCACAAAGAACGCCGTCTCTGCGATCGTGCGACGCTCGAAAGTGTCCTCGAAGAACCAAGGAAACTTGGCCGTGCGGACCGTCCGGTACTCCACACGATCATCAGCCGTTCGCTCAAGGACGCAGCCAAACTCGGCCTCGTCAACGACAACGTTGCCCGCAACGCCGGTCCGCCGAGAAAACCCAAGACCAAGATCACCCGCCCGATGTGGACCGCTGACGAGACTCGGATCTTCCTTGACTGGGCTCGATCTGACCAACACCGGCATTGTGGGTCGCATGGGCATTCATCGACGCTTCCGGTGACCGCCGCGGCGCCAACCTCGGACTCCGATGGCAGGACATCGATTTTGAGCAAGGCACCGCTGCACTGACCTGGATCGTCACGTGCGTGAAACGCCAACTCGTGGTCAAGCCCTACGGCAAGACCGGCGAAAACCACTCCATCATCCTCGACCAAGGAACGCTCGCCATCCTCAAGTCGTGGCGCTCGCTACAGAACCAAGAACGACTCGCCCACGGCACCAGCCACGTCTGTGCCTCCCCCGAGCCCGACTGTCAGATGGCTGGCTAACACGTTCGAGACCTTGTCTTCGCACAGCCGGACGGCGACTACCTCCACCCGGAACGCTTCAGCCGCGAATTCAAGCGAGGCCAAGTCCGCTACAACCGCGAGAACCCCGATGTGTCTTTGTCTCAGATCTCGCTCCACGCCCTACGACAGGGTTGGGCGACCGTCGTCCTCGAAGCAGGTGTACCGATGAAGGTCGCCCAGGACCGGTTCAACGACGCAAGCGTGCGTATCACCGCCGATATCTACATCCACGTCCGCACCGTTGCAGTCCGATGCAGCCGAGCGAGTGGCCGGGCTGATACTCCCGGAGATGTGAGCCTGATCTCGCAAGTGTCAATTGGCGTACTTCTTTATGCGCTTGACCCACTTACGCACACATTTGAGTTCTGCTTCCATCTCTTTGACTGTGGGTGCCACATAGTTCAGCTCCAGGCTCTTGTCGTGGCGTCGTGCCCATTGAGAGATCCGTCCGTAACTGTCCTGGAACTGCTTATTATCCTCCTCAGTTAGTCCAGCGAGGAGCTTCAGCATCTTCGGACGAACCTCCATTGTGTTGGGATCCACAACGCGCCCCACCACCTCTGATCTGAGTATGCGCTCCCATGTCTCGGACAGCTTCCCGGCCCAGTCAGCCGTCTCCTTCTCGAGTTGCTCCTGCTGCCAGCCGCTCATGTCCCGACGAATCCCAGCAAGTTTGGTTTCGAGATCCCCGAGTCTCGATTCCGCGTCTCGGGTCTTCCACGGGTGTGACTCAAGGCAGACGCCCGGTCGTCCATTGCCTTGCCGCTCGACCGATCGCTCCACTATCGAGACTTCTGTTTTATCGGCAGCGCGTCTGAGTTCGTCAACGAACACCAAGCTGTGGGTGAACACGACCACTTGCCTATTTTTGGCAAGATCAGCGAGGCGGGTTGCCACTTTCCCCCGCCGGATGTGATCCAGCGACGAGACTGGGTCGTCCAGCACGATAGCCGAGCGAGACTCGTCGAAGTAGGCCTCGGTGAAGAAGCCAGCCAATCCCAGGGCTGTCTGTTCGCCTTCGCTGAGCACGGCGGCCATCGCCGGCTGTTGGACAGCGCCAACGAATGCTGGACGATGCTGAAGGCGCCCCTTGTGCCCACCAGTGTCTTCGAGAGTCACTCGCTCTAGCTGGAGCCGATCTGACTCACGGGTGAACCTGTCCCGAACAAGCGTTGTCACATGAGATCGAGTTAGCTCTGTCGCTTTGCGAGTGATTCCAGTCGTATCCGTCGTCCGCTTCGCATCCTCGAGCAGACACCTCTCCTCGAGCCGCGACACCTCACGCTCGATCGAGGGTTGCGCTCCAGCCATCGTGATCGAGTCTTTCAATTGAGTTTGCTCGTCGAGCAGAGCGGAGAGCCTTGCTGCATGTTGCGACGGATCGATCTCTTCAGCCTTGATCCGAAGCGCACTCGCCGTGTCTGAGCCAGCTGTCGAACCATCGGACTCGACAACAGCCGATTCCGCCGCCGCTCGGCACCTCGGGAGGTCGTCAGCGAGAGCCACTATGGATTCGAACGCGTGGAGCCGATCGCTCCATGCCCGTGCTACTTCTTCGTTATTGTCAGAGATCTGTTCGAGTGCGACGAGAACGTTGAGTGGCCGAACATCTACCTGCTGAATCGTCTCGATGAGTCCCGTCGCTCTCCTCTCGGCATCGGCTGCCTTTCGCTCCGCTTCGTCGCGGACCGACTCCTCGAATTTAGCGAATCGTTCCTTGGCCTCCGCTGCGAGCTCCTGATGGCACAGCACACAGTTCTCCGCACCATCTGGGAATAGCTGACCTGCCTCGCCCTCGGCGAAAGTCCTTGCCGCCTCCCACAGAGCGCGCCATGCTTGCGTTCCGACGCCCGGAACAGGCTCGGACTCGAATGATTGTCCCGAAGTTGCGGTTGCGATCGCCCGGAGCTGGCGTGCTTTATCTCTCTCCTGGATCGCCGTCTTGACGGCCTCCGGCGACAGCTGCCGGCTCATCGCGGATAGATGCTGCCCAACGGTGTCGTAATACCCCGCGAGATTCTCGAGTCTCCTGCGCTCCTGGTTCGCGTTAGAACTGCGAAGACGCCCTTCCTCGGCGACCAGCTCATCCAGCTTGTCCTTGGCATCGGTGGGTGTCGTACACGCAATCTTGACTTCGTCGGGAGTCGTGTCTGCTGAGATGCCTTGGAGAAACTGCGCAGCAGGACCGTTGGTGCTCACCGTCGGGGGAGTTTCTATTTGCCTCTGGTTTTCGGCAAGCCGTCGGTTGAGTTCGCGCTTCACTTCGTCGCATGCCCGGATGAGACCGTCGAGCAGGAAGAGTCCCGCCGGCCGAAAGGTGACCTCAGACTCAGCGGCCAGGTAGGCGTCCCCGCACGCCTCGTCGAAGAACCCAACCTGTTGCAGCTCGACCGGAAGGTCGCCGGGCCACCTGTCTGGTGCCTGATCCACCCCATCGGCGGAGATGGTCACTTCAGCCTGCTGGTCGTTGCTATCTCTCACGGTGAAGATGTCAGTCAAAACGTCCTCACGGTGTCGGGACCGAGACACAGCCTTCAATAGACGCGCGAACCCGGACTTACCGCTGCCGTTGTCGCCATAGACGACGGTCATTCCCTCGGCAGGTATGTCGAGCCTCTGTCCCTCGACAAGCGCGTTCACGCCGCGCACGACGCGAATCATCCGCAAAGCGATTTGGCCCCTACCGGAATTCGAGCCGGGCATCTCATCTGACCGCAAGGCCGGCTGTGGCGAGTTGTCAGCGGCTGCCAAGCGATCGGCGATCTCGATGAAGTCGTCGGATCGAAGAACCTCGCCCCTAGCCAGTCGGCGCAGGACGGAGATCTGCCATGCCGAGCGGTCTTTCGACCAATTGATGATTTCATGCTCCAGGGATGTCATTCATCCAGGATACTAGAGAGCTGTGACACTCCGAGTCACCGCAGTAGTCGATGCTGCCATTAGTAAATCCATTTGCAAACGACACCCCTGAGAGCATTCCCATACGCTCTGACTAGGGGTTTCTATAGTGTCGGAGGGGGGACTTGAACCCCCACCCTCTTATCGAGGACTAGGCCCTCAACCTAGCGCGTCTGCCGATTCCGCCACTCCGACTTGGGGTGTCAATCCCGGAGAAGTGGGTGTTCCGGGACAGGGGGAGCATAGTCGATAGAGGGCGGAAGTTAGCGATTGTTTTCGGAAGTCTGAGAAGGAATGCTCTGGCTATTGTCGCGGGAAGTGGGAAGCGGAGGGGACTGTGACATTCACGGGGATGATCAGATAAGTACCAGGGCCATATCGGGGCAATCGCGTTGGGGAGAAGTCTGCGCTCCCGCTTCTTCGGCATTTCTACACGATGGGCGTATCGGTGAAGATACCCGGGAGGCGCAAGAGATGGCGCTGCATAGGCTGTGGAGCCGCCATAGCCAGGATGATCGGGCGAAACGATGCACGCCAAGGGAACTGAAAGACACTTCGGGACTGACGAGATCAAGCCGACTACCCGGTGGCACCGTGGCAGTGGATAACGAGCGGACCATCCAATGCGCCACAATCAGTGTATGCAAGCGAACGGCCGTCGGGAAGAGTCATCGATGTGTCGCGCATGAGCGAAAGACCACTCCTGGGATTTTCCAGTCAGCAGGTGGCCTGTCAGGTCAGCTC
>Ga0209633_10002024_pt1 | contig 20085 bp, 14 predicted proteins | sample Cruoilmetagenom1_FD_187290 | JGI IMG/M metagenome (GOLD analysis project Ga0209633, IMG submission 187290) | Oil polluted marine microbial communities from Coal Oil Point, Santa Barbara, California, USA - Sample 1 (SPAdes) (version 2) | ecosystem: Environmental > Aquatic > Marine > Oil seeps ... | reverse complement strand
CATAGAAAATCAAACGAAAATAAATTTCAAAGAGGACTTATTTTCTGGCTAACCATTATTTTATAACCAAAATACAAGCTTAAAACGCGCTTTTTTAAATTATGTCAAAAACTTTCGGATGCTAGTGAAAAATCATATAGAAAATTAGAAAAAGATTTGGTTAATAGCAAGAAAAGCCTCAACAATTGTTGAGGCTTTTCGCTATTAGAAAACTATTACTTATTTAGACAACTCAGTCCCTTGTTATAAGTTAATGCTTAATCTAGCAAAAACATAGCGTCCTAGAAATCCAAATTGAGATGTTCTTCTAGAATAAGGAAATGATGCATTAGATTGACTTCCTGCTCTATTCTCGTCAGGATAAACATCTAATAAATTATTTGCGCCTATTGTGATTGTAGTAGTATCAGATATATTATTAGAGATCGTTAAATCTGTAACTATTTTTCCGCCATAAATAGCATCTGGTGCTACAATAGTTCCATCTACTCTTGCATCACCAGAAAATTCATCTGGATCTGTAACTTCGCCAAAATATACATTACGTAATAAAAATGTCCATTTATCATTAGATAACGTATGAGTTAAATTAACTTTAGCTCTAGGCTGTGCAATAGTTAAAAACGCTTCTTCTTGTCCATCAAAATAATCTACAGCTAAACCAGCATCAATTATTTTTTGAGGGACATTAATATTTGTGATTTCAGTTTTAGAAAACGTTGCAGACAAACTATTATCTAATTTAAAATCTTTAAATAAATTAAGCTTGTATGCAGCCACAATATCAATTCCTTGATTTTTAGTATCTACTGCATTTGCTAAAAACTGCGCTTTTCCTGCTCCTGCAGCATCAAATATTGGTTGCAATGTTGCATCTGGACTAAATTTACCTGTTAGTACAATTCTGTCATCTATTGTAATTTGATACGCATCTACTGTTAATGAAAATGCTCCAAATTTTGCTGTTGCTCCTAAACTAACACTTCTAGATGTTTCTTCTTCTAATTTACCAATGCCAAGTAATTTTGCTAATTGGCTATCATTTCTAAACAAGCCAACCTCTTCAGCTACACCACTTGAGTTAAAAATAGTACTACTTCTATTAAAGAATTGTTGATGTAACGATGGTGCTCTAAACCCTGTACTATAAGCTCCTCTTATATTTATATTTTCAGTCGCTTTAAAACGAGTTGCTAATTTATAATTAAAAGTTTCTCCGAAATCTGAAAAACTTTCAAATCTCACTGCTAAACTTACCAATAACTTTTCAGAAAGATCTGCTTCTGCATCTGCATAAACTGCGATACTGTTTCTAAATTTATCAACAGCATTTTGAGGTGTAAAACCACCAAAAACTTGAGATGTTCCAGGTAATGATTCACCAAGTGCATTAGTAGCTCCACCAACACCACCAACAGTTGGCACGCCATTATTATCGTAGGTTGTAAATGAATTCTCATCGCCTTCAAAAACTTGAAAATGATCTACTCTATATTCTGCACCAAAAGCAAGATTTAATCCAGACATAGTCTCTTCATAAAACTTACTAAAATCTAAGTTTGTTGTGTTTTGAGAAAACTTAAATGAACCAGCATTAAAATCTGAAGGAGAAGCAGAACCTAAACTTGCATTAGTTGAATTAACAACCGTAAACGCAAATGAATTTGCTCCATAGGTATTTGAAAAATCTACATTCCATCCATTGTTTGTTACACCTTTAATACCTACAGCTAAAGACTGATCTAGAATGTCTGATTGTATTCCAGGTAAAAAACCATTAGCATTAATAGCAGTGTTTGCTTTAGGTCTGTGAGGCTCTCTTAAGAATCCAAAAGCTAGACCCTGTCTATATGAAATACCACCAAAAGAGTATAACTCTGTATTATCGGATACAGGAATTGCTAAATTGGCAAAGAATTTTCCTTCACGTAATTTAGAAGTACCCACTTTAAATCTATAATCATTACGCTCTTGACCTCTTGCTGCAAATTGAGCATTATCTAATTCTTCATAAGAACCAAACTCTCCAATTCCACCATTAGCGTTTAAGATGTCTCTAAATGTTGTTAAATCACCTGAAGACATTCCCCCATTAGCATCTGTTGCTAAACCAGAAATTACTGCTTGATTTGCTGCTGAAATGTAACTACCATTTAATAAGCCTGCTCCTGTTTGATAATCCGCAGCAGTCATACCAGCAATTGATGCTCCTGGATTTGCAGAAGTAAATGCTTGTTCTGCCGCATTAGCAACATCAAATATTTGCTCTAAATTTGTTGCATTACGCAAAGCTGGTTTTCTAATACCTAAAGATCCAGTAAAATTAATATAACCTCCATTCTCCCCTATAGGTAAACCATAATTAGCATCTATTTGTATTTTTTCACCATCAACTCCACCTTCTTGATGCTTACTTTTATCTGACATATTTGCTCCTGTTGTCACTGAAAAAGCCAATTCATTTGTAGCCTTTTTTAATACAATATTAATCACACCTGCAATAGCATCAGATCCATATTGAGCAGCAGCTCCATCACGTAAAATCTCAATTCTTTTAATAGCAGCTGAAGGAATAGCGTTCATATCTGTACCAACACTTCCAGCACCAACTGTTCCATTAATGTTAATTAATGATGTATTATGTCTTCTTTTACCATTAATTAAAACCAATACTTGGTCTGGACCTAAGCCTCTTAAAGATGCAGGATCTATATGATCTGTCCCATCTGAAACCGTTTGTGCTTGGGATGTAAACGAAGGTGCTACATAATTTAGAATTTCGTTTATTGACGTTTGTGGCCCTTTGCTTTTTAAATCTGCCATATCAATAACATCAATAGCAACTGCAGTATCTGTAGATGTTCTACTTGGGTTTCTAGATCCAACAAGCACTACAGTATCTAAAGCTCCACCTGAAGTTAATGTTACATTAATTACATTAGTTGTAACTTCTATTTCTTGCGGATCAAAACCAGCATAAGAAAACACAAGAACATCACCCATGTTTGCATTAATAGTGTAAGTTCCGTCCAAACCTGAGAGCACACCTGTGGTGGTTCCTTTAATAAGAATTGAAGCTCCAGGCAAGGGTCCTGAAGTTTCACCATCTAAAATTTTACCAGATACCTCTTGAGCAAAAGATAGATTAGAAAGCCCAAAAACAAGCATCAAAAGCATTACGTAATTTTTAATCATAATATTTTGTTTTAGTTAATTTCGCTAAAGAAACAAAAAATAACTATAATAATTACATAAATACGAGTCAAAAAATATATTCCCTTTATGTTTTTTGTTAAAAAATTATATATAATTTAGTTTTTGTATGTTTTAATTGTTTTGATTGTTTGGCTCCTACACAAAATATAAACCTTAAATTTGCAAACTATTATATAAGACAATAAAAAGAATTAATGTACAGAAGTCACAACTGTGGTGAATTAAGAGCATCACACAACAATACAGAAGTTACACTTTCCGGTTGGGTTCAAGGAATTAGAAATAAAGGATTTATGATATATCTAGATCTTCGTGATCGTTATGGTATTACTCAGCTTTACTTTGATGAAGAGCGCACGTCTAAAGACTTAATGGAAAAAGCACAAAAGCTTGGGCGTGAATTTGTAATTCAGGTTAAAGGAACTGTGATTGAGCGTGCTTCAAAAAATCCAAATATTCCAACAGGAGATATTGAAATTTTAGTTTCAGAATTAAATATACTAAACGCGTCTTTAATTCCTCCTTTCACGATTGAAGACGAAACAGATGGCGGAGATGACATACGTATGAAATATCGTTATTTAGATATTCGTCGTAATCCTGTAAAGGAAAGCTTAATCTTTAGAGCTAAAGTAACTCAAGAAGTTAGAAACTATCTTTCTGGAGATGGTTTTATAGAAGTAGAAACACCATATTTAATAAAATCTACACCAGAAGGAGCAAGAGATTTCGTTGTCCCTTCTCGTATGAATGAAGGTGAATTTTACGCCTTACCTCAATCACCGCAAACTTTTAAGCAATTACTTATGGTTGGTGGTATGGATAAATACTTTCAGATTGTAAAGTGTTTTAGAGATGAAGATTTACGTGCAGACAGACAGCCAGAATTCACACAAATAGATTGTGAAATGGCATTTGTAGAGCAAGAAGATATTCTTAATGTTTTTGAAGGCTTAACAAGACACTTATTAAAAGAAGTTAATGGTGTAGAAATTGAGAAATTCCCAAGAATGCTTTATGATGATGCCATGCGCTTGTACGGAAATGACAAACCAGATATTAGATTTGGGATGGAGTTTGGAGAACTTAATGCCGTTGCACAACACAAAGAATTTGGTGTTTTTAATAATGCGGAATTAGTGGTTGGTATTGCAGTACCTGGTGGAAATAGTTACACAAGAAAAGAAATAGATAAGTTAATTAAATGGATTAAGCGTCCACAAGTTGGTGCTTTGGGTATGATTTACAGTCGTTGTAATGACGATGGAACTTATAAATCTTCAGTAGATAAGTTTTACGATCAGGATGATTTAGCAAAATGGGCAGAAGTCACAGGAGCTAAAGCAGGAGATTTAGTTTGTGTCTTATCCGGAGAAACCAATAAAGTAAGAGCGCAATTAAGTGCATTACGTATGGAATTGGCAGAACGTTTAGGTTTAAGAGACCCTAAAGTTTTTGCACCACTTTGGGTAATTGATTTCCCATTATTAGAATTGGATGAAGACACTGGTCATTACCACGCAATGCACCATCCATTTACATCACCAAAACCAGGACAAATAGAATTGCTAGATACCAAACCAGGCGACGTAAAAGCCAATGCTTACGATTTAGTGTTAAACGGAAACGAAATTGGAGGCGGTTCAATAAGAATTCACGATAAAGCAACTCAAGCCATTATGCTGAAACATTTAGGATTTTCTGATGAAGATGCCAAAGCACAATTTGGGTTCTTAATGGATGCATTTGAATATGGAGCTCCACCACATGGTGGTTTAGCTTTTGGTTTAGATAGATTGGTAGCTATTTTAGGAGGACAAGAAACGATACGAGATTTTATTGCGTTTCCGAAGAATAATTCGGGTAGAGATGTTATGATTGATGCACCTGCTCCCATTGATGATGAGCAACTAAAAGAGCTCAGTTTAAAACTGAATTTAAAATCTTAATACAAATTTCTCTTAGTCATCTTTATTTTGCAAAATAAACCCTATACGGTTTGGTAATCTAATTCCCAAACTGTATATTTAAAAATGATTAATCGCACACTATCAAGTCACTTAAGAGCTATGGCTCTTAAATTCCCTGTAATTTCGGTTACAGGACCAAGGCAATCTGGAAAAACTACGCTTTGCAAATCGGTTTTTGAGAATTATACTTATGTAAGTTTAGAAAATCCTGATATTAGAGAATTTGCACTTAGCGATCCTAAGGGGTTTTTAAATCAATATGATAAATACGTCATTTTAGATGAGGTGCAAAATGTACCTAATTTATTCTCCTACATACAATCTATTGTAGATGAATCCGGAATTAATGGTCAATTTATTTTATCTGGTTCTCAGAATTTTCTATTATCTCAACAAATAAGTCAATCTCTTGCAGGAAGAACCTATATTTTTCATTTGCTTCCACTTAGTTTAGAAGAATTAAAACCCACAGATTATTATTTCAGAAATACTTCAGCTCACATCTTTTATGGTGGTTATCCTCGTCTTTTTAAAAATGATATTCACCCAAATGATTTTTATCCGTCGTATATTCAAACTTATATTGAAAGGGATTTGAGAACTATTGCAAATGTTCATAATTTAAATACCTTCAGGCAATTTATTAAAATCTGTGCAGGTAGAACAGGTCAATTAATTAACACCAATGCTATTGGGAATCAACTAGGTATAAATCACAAAACTGTAAAAAGCTGGTTGTCCATATTAGAATCAAGCTTTATAATTTTCACTTTAAAACCATGGCACAAAAATTTCAATAAACGCATTATTAAATCTTCAAAATTATATTTTTATGATACAGGTTTAGCTTGTAGCTTGCTAGGCATTAAAGACGTTTCGGAAATTGACGTTCACTTTGCAAAAGGTGCCTTGTTTGAGAATTTTATCATTTCCGAAGTTTTAAAAAATAATTATAACGCTAACACTGTTAAAGACCTTTACTTTTGGCGCGATAATACGGGTCATGAAATCGATTTAATAATTGAAGAAACACATCATGCTAAATTTACTGAAATTAAATCCTCTCAAACTATAAATCCATCATATTTTAAGGGTCTAGATTATTTATATAAAATTTCGGAAAACGAAAATAACGAAAGATATGTTGTATATGGTGGAGATGAAATTCAAAATCGTACAGATTACACAATTTTACCTTGGAATAGTTTGAAACCATTACAATAATATGCCAAAAACAAAATTTTATAAACGTTTATTGCTTTGGAGATATAAATATATTTCCGAAAAGAACTTTATATTTTTGTTAAGCGTAATTATTGGTTTATTAGCTGGAATAGTTTCTGTAACGATTAAAAACATAACCTTTGCTATTCAAGCCTTATTAGAAAAAGGAATTATTCTTTCTAAAAATAGCATCTATTTTATTCTACCAATTATTGGCTTATTACTGGTTTATTTATTTGTAAAATATGTGTCTAAAAAACCGAGTGGTCACGCCATTCCTTCTATACTTTATTCGTTGTCCAAAAAAGGTGGTATAATTGATAAAAAAAACATTTATTTACCACTAATCACGGCTCCATTAACGGTTGGTTTTGGTGGTTCAGTAGGATTACTTGGTCCTGCAATTGCATCAGCTTCTGCTATAAGTTCTAATTTAGGACAATTGCTTCATATTGATAGAAAAAAACGAAGTCTTTTAATTGCATGCGCTTCTGCAGGTGCTATTGCTTCTATTTTTAAATCACCTATTGCAGCTATTATTTTTGCTATAGAAGTATTTAGTTTGGATCTAACCTTTGCTTCTTTACTTCCTCTTTTAATTGCTTCCGTTTCCTCTGTAATAACGTCCTATTTTTTCTTAGGAGACAGTGTGCTTTTCAACTTTACGGTGTCCGAAAAATTTATGATTAAAGATACTTTGTTTTATATTTTGTTAGGAATTGGAACTGGTATTGCTTCTATCTATTTTTCAAAAATATATTTCGCCATTACTGGGTTTTTTAATCGCTTTAAATCTGCGAGACATAAACTCATTATTGGTGGTTTGGCTATTGGTGTTATGCTCTTTTTTATTCCTCCACTCTATGGTGAAGGCTTTGGATTTATTAATGATTTAATGCTTGGTAATGATATTAATGCCTTAGGAAATACGCCTTTTGATGACTATCTGGATAATATTTGGTTGGTAATTGCACTCTTATTTGGCATTACCCTTTTTAAAGCTATTGCAATGACGACCACGTTTGCAGCTGGTGGAACTGGAGGAATTATAATTCCGACTTTAGTCATGGGAAGTGCTTTAGGAAATGTGGTTGCAAAAGTGATTAACAATTGCGGCTTGGGCTTTTCGGTCTCAGAAGCTAACTTTACTTTGATTGGTATGTCAGGTCTAATTGCTGGTGTGCTTCATGCTCCATTAACTGCTATTTTCCTAATTGCAGAAATTACTGGAGGTTACGAGTTATTTATACCATTAATGATTACGGCTTCTATGTCTTTTATTATAAATAAAAATGGCTTGGATCATACAATCTATACCAAAGAATTATTAGAAAAAGGAGCACTTCTAACCCAAGATAAAGATCAAAGTGTATTAACCTTGATGAAACTAGATTCAGTAATAGAACAAGATTTTATTGCCTTGTTTCCTGAAATGAGTTTAGGTAAAATGCTAACAGAAGGTGTTTCAAAATCAAACAGAAATCTATTTCCTGTTACAGATTCTGACAATATGTTTGTTGGTATAATTCTATTGGATGATATACGTTCTGTAATGTTCGATCAAAGTTTATATGAATCTACAACAGTAAAGACCTTTATGCATCAAGCCCCAGATTATATTATTTACGAAAAAGATACGATGCAAACGGTTATGAAAAAATTTCAAGATTCTAGAGCTTGGAACTTACCAGTTATAAAAGATAATAAATACTATGGCTTTGTATCAAAATCGAAATTATTAACTGCTTATCGTACCGAATTAATTAATTTTACATCCTAGATACATAATGGATCTTTAAGATAAATTCTCTTTAATGAAACTTATAAAAATCATCACATTTTTAGCATTCACAGCTTCTTTTGCAAGTATTATTTGTGGCTTAATGTTAGAATTAGATTACTCGCAAAAACTAATAGGTTTTGGAGTTGTAGGTCTATTTTTTGTGGTTTTCCCCTTATTTTCTTACTTCAGATGGAAAGGTAAAGACGTAAAAGATTATATGCTTACCAAAGAAAATCTTGACAAAATGCGCGAAAATCAGCGCAAACCTAAGAGTTAATATTTTAGAATATTGTTGAATTATGATTTCTACAAAAGTCATTATTCATAAAGTTTAACAAGATTTTTTAGAGTTTTTTGGTTTTCAAAAATCAGAATTTTAAATCAAAAAAAACAATTTCTTAACATTGGATTTTAATTTTAATTTATCTTTGCATTTTAATTTTTATCATATATTATAATGACTGGAACAGTTAAATTTTTTAATGATTCTAAAGGATTTGGATTCATTACCAACGAAGAAACAGGAGAAGACATCTTTGTACACGTATCAAACCTTAATGGCGTAGAATTACGTGAAGGAGATAAAGTAGAGTACAGTGAAGAAGAAGGAAGAAAAGGAATGGTAGCTGCCAACGTGGAGGTACTATAAGTAACATATCTTACAAGTTTCAGCGCTCAATCTTAACAGGTTGGGCGTTTTTTTTCATTCTTGCGAATCCCATTGCTATCGGGAAGGAATCTCTAAATCGCAAATCAATTCAAATTACGTTTTTCTATAAAAAAACGCTTCATTAACTCTGAAGCTTCCTTAGCTAAAATTCCATTTACTACTTCCGTTTTAGGATGCAATGTTGTTCCCATAGTTTTAAAACCTCTTTGCTCATCTGAAGCTCCATAAACAATTTTGGCAATCTGACTCCAATACAAAGCACCTGCACACATTTGGCAAGGTTCTAGAGTCACATACAAAGTACATTTGTTTAAATACTTTCCTCCTAAAAAATTAGCAGCAGAAGTAATGGCTTGCATTTCTGCATGAGCTGTCACATCGTTTAGTAATTCTGTAAGGTTGTGCGTTCTTGCGATAATTCGGTCTTCAACCACAATAATAGCGCCAACAGGAATCTCCCCTTTTTCAAAAGCAGCTTCAGCTTCCTGAAGTGCTTTTTTCATAAAATAGGTATCGTCAAATGGGTTTATCATTTTGAATTCATCTTAACTTTTTCTATTTCCTAAAAAATAATTAAACTTTATTCATATTTCATCTATTTTCTCATACATAGCGATGCTATGTCTTTCAAAAATAGCTTCATCTGAACAAATTTTATCTCATTTTCGGTTAAAAATAAAAAATGAAGATGAATTCATTGTAAAAATACGATTCTAATTGAATAAAAAAATACAATTGCTTATAGTACATTTGTAATTGGATGAAAACACTTTTAGATCATATCAACCTTCCAAAAGATTTACGTCAACTCAAGCCAGAAAACTTACCTCAACTGGCTAAAGAATTACGTGACTTTATAATCAATATCGTTGCAACCAAAGAAGGTCATTTAGGTGCAAGTCTTGGAGTCGTAGAACTCACCATTGCACTACACTACATTTTCAATACTCCAAATGATGAATTAATTTGGGATGTTGGCCACCAAGCTTATGGACATAAAATATTAACTGGCAGAAAAGGTATATTTGATACCAACCGACAACTCAATGGTATAAGTGGTTTCCCAAAACGAAGTGAAAGTGAGTATGATTCCTTTGGCGTTGGACATTCATCTACCTCAATTTCGGCAGCATTAGGTATGGCAATTGCTTCGCAACTTACAGGCGAAGACAAACACCATATTGCAGTAATTGGTGATGCTTCTATTGCAAGCGGAATGGCTTTTGAAGGTTTAAACCATGCAGGAGTAACCGATGCAAACTTACTCGTGATTTTAAATGATAATGCCATTGGTATTGATCCAAGTGTTGGCGCTTTAAAACAATATTTAACCAATGTAAAAAAAGGCACAGAGAAACAAGACAATATTTTTGAGGCTTTAAATTTTGATTATTCAGGACCTATTGATGGACATGATTTACCTTTATTACTTTCAGAATTAAAACGATTAAAAACCGTAAAAGGCCCAAAGTTTTTACACATAATTACTACCAAAGGAAAAGGTTTAAAACAAGCTGAAGAAAATCAAGTAACCTATCATGCTCCAGGAAAGTTCGATGCTAAAACAGGAGAACTTCCAGTAAAAACAGAAATAAAGCTTCCACCTAAATTTCAAGATGTATTTGGCGAAACTATTGTGGAATTAGCTTTAAAAAACGATAAAATTGTTGGTATTACTCCAGCTATGCCAACTGGTAGTTCTTTAAAATATATGATGGAAGAGATTCCAGATCGTGCTTTTGATGTTGGTATTGCAGAGCAACATGCTGTTACACTTGCCGCAGGAATGGCAACTCAAGGTCTTATTCCATTTTGCAATATTTATTCTACATTTTTACAACGTGCTTATGACCAAGTAATTCACGATGTGGCTTTACAAAATCTACCTGTAGTTTTTTGTTTGGATCGTGCAGGTTTGGTTGGTGAAGATGGAGCGACACATCATGGTGTTTTTGATTTAGCGTATCTTAATTGTATTCCAAATTTGGTCATTTTTGCACCAAGCAATGCTGTTGCGCTCAGAAATATAATGTACACGGTTCAATTAGGTATAGATTTCCCAATTGCTATTCGTTATCCAAGAGGAAGAGGTCATCTATTAAATTGGAAAATGCCTTTTGAAACCATTGAAATAGGAAAAGGGATTTGTTTAAAAGAAGGAAATGCTATTGCCATACTTTCTATTGGAACAGTATTAAAAACTATTGAAGATGCAGTTGAATTATTAGACCAAAAAAATGCTGTTGGGTATTACGATATGCAATTTGTAAAACCAATTGATGAAAACTTATTACATGAAATATTTTCATCTTATAAAGCTATAATTACAATAGAAGATGGAACTATTGTTGGTGGCTTTGCAGCTTCTATATTAGCATTCACAAATACCAATAATTACAAACAAACTATAGTTACTCTAGGTATTGACGATCAATTTATTGAACATGGAACTGTGCGCCAATTGAGAGAATTTCAGCAATTGGATACGACATCTATAAAAAAGAAAATTGAAGATTTACTCCTCACTCTCAACAATCGCTAAATCTGTTTGTGTTTCGCCTTTTTCAACTTCAGTAGTTTCGTAAGTTGATTGCTCTTCTGTTGGATTTGAAATATCATCTAGCATCAATAGGCAAGTTACCACGACCATAAAAATGACAAGTCCTCCAAGTATATTATTTTTCATAAGTAGGTTTTTGTGAGGGCTGATTATATTGAAGTCATTTAAACCTTTTCTTTTTGCTGCAAATCTATCTTGTTTAATTTTGATTTCGACTTTTTCTCAAACCATAGCACAAACTATGATTATTTAAAAAAGGCTTCGTCAAAATTAAAAATTTAAATTTTCGCTACAAAACAAAAAGCATAAATCACTTCTGTAAATAAAATACAATTATCGTTAAAAAACAAATTTATTCGATGAAATGCATTGATTATAATATTTGCCCTTGTAATTTCTTATGCAATAACATAGCATTAGTATCCGATAATTTTGAAATATAAAGACAAACAGCTAACAGGTTTTGATATAACGATTCGTTCCTAAGTTTTACTGTTTCTGGCAGAATATTGAGTAACAATTTATCGTAGCTAGACATATTGCCTTCAAAATAATGATGTGCCATTTTACCAAAAGACTTTAGTAATTGATTCAAAATCTCATAGCCTGCAATCTCTTTATTAATCACTTCTTTAGAACGGTAAACATTTTTAATACTAATATCAATAATATCTTTAATCTGTGCTTTATACTGACTTACATCTAGCAAAGCAGTTTCAAATTTACCAGTTAAAATGGCTTCTTCATGTTTCATAAATAACGAAGCAGCTTCGTCTATTAATCTACCAATAGCTAATGCTCTTAAATAACTAACACGATCTTCGGTTGTTTTTAAAGCATTATAGTTTTCGGTTTTAATACTGCCTCTAACCAAATTAATTAAGTATTCTAGAGCATATTCCTCTTGAATCAATCCCAAATTAATTCCGTCTTCAAAATCAATAATAGTATAGCATATATCATCTGCAGCTTCTACCAAAAACGCTAAAGGGTGTCTTTGATAACTTAAAAAGTCATTGCTTCGCTTCGTTAAACCTAACTCTGATGCTACATCTTCAAACATGTGCTTTTCACTTTGGAAAAACCCATATTTTTTATCTACGATATGATTGGTTGGTTTTTTAGGTAATGATTCTTTTGGGTACTTTGTAAACGCTCCTAAAGTAGCATAACTTAACCTTAAACCTCCTTCTCTACCTTCTCTACTTTCAGTCAGAATTTTAAAACCATTAGCATTACCTTCAAAATCACATAAATCTTGGTATTCTTTATCAGCTAAGTTCTTTTTAAACTCTGCTCCTTCACCATCTTTAAAATAAGCTCCAATGGCTTTTTCTCCAGAATGACCGAATGGCGGATTCCCAATATCGTGTGCTAAAGCAGCAGCAGCTACGATAGCACCAAAATCATTCATTCTGTAACCATGAACACTTTCTAAATGTGGATGCTTTTCTAAAAGTAACTTTCCTACTTTTCTACCTAATGATCTACCAACAACACTCACTTCTAAACTATGTGTTAAACGTGTGTGGACAAAATCGGTTTTAGATAAAGGAACAACTTGTGTTTTATCTTGTAGTCCTCTAAATTCTGAAGAAAATATAATTCGGTCATAATCAACCTCAAAACCCAAACGCGTTTCGTCTTGTTCTTTTCGTAATCTTTTATTGGTATCGCCAAAGCGTTTTAAGGAGAGTAGTTGTTCCCAGTTCATAGTGTAATTCTTAGAACACGCAAGATAGATAAATTGCTATAGAATTGATTACAAAAAAATTAGTCCCTTTTTCCAAATTTATATGTTATGCAAATGTTTCCTAAACATCAATTAGGTTAATACTGAGCTAACAATAAACTAACCTTTTCATTACAAATACTTAATTTTTATATAACCTCAACGAAAAGTAATCATAGTTTCTTTGCACCAGAAAGATTAAAAAAACAAATGAAACAATTATACTTCATAATTACACTTTTAATTACAAGCTTATGTTTTTCTCAAAATACAGGCTCTATAAGTGGTCAATTAACTGATAAAGAATACAATAATGAGCCGTTGCCTTTTGCTAATGTTTATATAAAAGGAACTACAACTGGAACCATTTCTAATATCGATGGCTTTTACGAACTGAAGGATCTCGAAGTCGGATCTTATATTATCATCTGTAGTTTTGTTGGTTATGAAACTCAAGAATTAAAAGTAGAGGTTGTTGCTGGTAAAATTGCAACCATAAATATTTCTATGGGAGCAAGTGCTGCAAGTCTTGATGAAGTTGTAATTAAGACCACAGCAAGAAAGGAAACTGAAGCTGCTCTTTTACTAGACCAAAAGAAAGCCGTTGAGATAAAACAAAGTATTGGTTCTGTAGAATTAGCGCGGAAAGGAGTTAGTGATGCAGCTGGTGCAGTTGCAAAAATATCTGGAGTTTCAAAACAAGAAGGTTCTAGCAATGTTTATGTAAGAGGTTTAGGCGATCGTTATTTAAATACCACAATGAATGGTTTAGCATTACCTTCTAATAATGTTAACAAGAAGAATATTGATCTTAACTTATTTTCTTCAGATATTATTGAAAACGTTTCTATTAGCAAGGCTTACTCTTCAAGATTCTTCGGAGATTTCTCTGCTGGTAACGTGGATATTTCTTCAAAAGATTACAAAGGAAAAGGATTTTTTAATTTTAATGTAGGTTCTTCTGTTAATTCAAATGCAACTGACAAAACTTTTGTTAGAAGTGAAGGTACAAGTTATTTTGGTTTTTATAACAGATATGACAACAATCCTTTTGCTGTTGTTTTATCACATGGTTTTAATCCACAGCAAGCAAATAACCCAATAGACATTTCTTTTGGTGGCTCTTTTGGTAAATCCTTTGATTTTGAAAATGGATCGCGTTTAAGTTTCTACGGAACTGGTTCTTTTGAAAACGGCTACGAGTACAGAAGAGGTTCTAACATTGATTATACCAATGTTGAAAAGAAAGCTTTTGAAGATGCTGAAGAATTTGAATACAGTACAAAAACCACTGCAATGGCATCTATTAATTTTAAAATAGATGACACTAATTCGATTAAATTCAATTCACTTTTTATAAATAATGCCTCAGACAAAGTGGGCTATTTTGGTATTGATGGTACCGGAAGAAATAGAGATGCAATTTTAAATACAGACGAAGGGTTTTACCAAATGAACATTCAGTTTAATCAAAACCTTATCTATGTGAATCAACTAACAGGTCGTCATAAATCTGAGGATAATAAATTCGATGTTAATTGGGGAATTGGTCACAATTTGGTTAATGCACACGAGCCAGATCGTAAACGAATAAGCATAGAAAACTATCAATTCGCTTTAGACACAGACCCTTCTACCTCTCCTACATTTTATAGTAATGTTGTCTTTGATAACCAACGTTATTTTCAAAATATTAATGACGAAGAATTAAACAGCCGATTAAATTTAGCTTACAATCCAACAGAAAACATAAAACTAAATTTTGGTTTTGCAGGTCGTACCAAAGAACGTCAGTTTGATAATATTAGATATGGTTACGATATTGTAAATCCTAATACTTCAGTAAATGACATTAATAATCTCAACAGTTTTTTCTCACTAGAAAATTTAAGGATAAGCAATAATGACAATGGCTTATACAATCTTAAAGTTATTAATACCATTCCTGGACAATCCAACACTAATAGACCTGGTTTAGCTGAGAATACTTATACAGGTCAATTAGATGTTTATGCAGGTTATATTAATTCGGAAATAACATTAGGCGATAAATGGTTGTTTGTTCCTGGCGTAAGATTAGAAAATATTGAACAAAATATTGCTTATGATGTTATTAATCTTGGTGATGCAGGCAATAGTAGCATTACGGCAAACGAAACTGTTTTCTTACCTAGTTTGAGTGTGAAATATGGTCTAACAGATGATCAGAATTTACGTTTCTCTGCAAGTCAGACTATTTCATTACCAGAATTTAAAGAAGTTGCACCTTTTGTTTACGAAAGCATTTCACAGCGAATTGGTGGTAATCCAGATTTATTGGGTAGAAAAGATGGTATTGCTTACACCAACGTCAACGATGTATCTTATTCTAAAATCTTAAACTTAGATTTAAAATACGAATGGTTTTTAAGTCCAAATGAGATAATTTCAGTTGGTGCTTTCTATAAGCAAATTAAAGATCCTGTAAACCAAGTCGTCGCTTTTGATGCTACTGGTACACAACGCTTCTTCAGAACTGGAGAACAAGCAGAAATTTTAGGTTTTGAAGCAGAAATAAGAAAAAACATTCTTATGGATGATGCTAAAGAAGATGCCATACTATCTGCTGGTTTTAATTTCACTTATATGCATACTAAGCAAGATTTGTATGAATCTATTATTGGTACGTATAGTGTGAGTTTCAATAAAAGCGAGGAAGAATTACAAGGTGCCTCTCCTATTATTTTAAATGCAGACATCAGTTATTCTCCAACGTTTGGAAATTATAAACCAACCGCAAATTTAATCTTCTCTTATTTCTCAGATAGAATTGATGCTTTAGGTTCTGGACAATTAGGTAATGTTATAGAAAAAGGAATTCCAACCTTAGATTTTATTCTTAAAAACAAATTAAGCAGTAAAATGGAATTAAACTTTGGAATCAAAAATATACTAAATCCAACTATACAATATTTAAGAGAAGGTACTTCTGTAGGAGATGTATTAGTAACCTCTCCTAACGGAAAAGACGTAACAGATTATAAACGAGGATTAAATGTTAGTCTTCAATTGAACTATAAATTTTAAAAAAACGAAATAATAATTAAAAATTAAATTTAAAAAAATGAAAAATAATTTATTATTAAGCTTAGCAATTTTCGGAATACTCTTTAATTCTTGTACTTCGGATGACACAGCTGATATTATTATCAATGATAATAGTGTCACAAATAACAATGGTGGAGGTGGCAACAATAACCCAGAAACTATTTTATTATCAGGCACTTATACTGATGATTTAGCTTTAGATAGCAACAATACTTATAAAGTGGATGGTGCATTAATAATGACTTCTGGTACAACACTAACCATTCCTTCAGGAATGGTAATTGAAGCTGTAGCTTCTGGGTCAGATGTTTATATCGCAATTTCTAATGGAGCACAAATTATAGCGAACGGAACGGCAACAAATCCTATTATTTTAACTTCAGATTCTGCTGCACCACAAGCTGGTGATTGGGGAGGCTTAATTCTTTTAGGTGATGCACCAATTAACTCCGTAACTGGTACTGCAACTGCAACTTCTGAGATTGCAAGTTTACCATATGGAGGAACCGATGCAACCGATAATTCTGGTATATTAAGATACGTTAGAGTGCAATACTCTGGAGGTTCTGCAGATGGTCAGTCGGAAAATAACGGTATTTCTTTTTACGGAGTTGGAAATGGTACAACAGTAGAATACATACAGGTTTTTGAAGGAAAAGATGATGGTGTTGAATTCTTTGGTGGAACGGTAAATGTTGATTATGTTTCTATAGTTAATGCACAAGATGATTCTTTAGATTGGACTGAAGGTTACTCTGGTTCTATTACAAATGCTCACGTATTACATGGTGCTGAGCACGATAAAGGGATTGAAGCAGACGGTTACAATACTGATATTGGTAATAACTCTAACCCACTATTTTGGTCTAAACCTACAGTTACAAACCTAACAATAGTAGGTAATGGTTCTGCAACAGGGAACGAAGCTGTAAGATTAAGAGCAGGTACACAAGGCATTTTTAACAATGTATTACTAGAGGGTTTTGCAGAAGGTTTTGACTTAGATGGAGATGCTGGTGCAACAAGCAGTAATCCAACAGGAACAGGTGTTTTAAATGGAGACTTGTCCGTAACTAACGTAACCTTTACAGACGTTACACTTCAAGTTAAAAATGATACAGGAGAAACATTTACAGATGCTGAGTTCTTATCTGGAATTGGTAACGGAACAGGAACAGATTTTGCAACTTGGGGAGCAAGCTGGACGGTTGGAAACTAGATTTTCTAACTTAATCGATTTATTATAAATAGTAAAAGCATCCTTTTCAGGATGCTTTTACTATTTAATATTTTGTAATAATTAATTACTACTGGCAACAGCTGTTCTAGCATCTTTTTGCCAATCGTTAATACTTACAATTGCATTATTCGTATAATCTACTTCTTTTAAGGTCTTATCTGTCCAATAAAACCATTTGCCGACTTTTTTCCCATTATCATAATTGGCTGCAATGCTTTTATTTCCATCGGCATCAAAACTCAACCATTCACCTTGTAATTTACCCTCTGTAGTGTAAGAACCTGTTTGGCTCACCACTCCATTGTCGTGATAATAAGTTACATCAATTAAATTGGTGTTATCGTTAAGTTTTAATTCTCTCTCTTGCTGTGCAAAAGAAACCATACCGATTAAAAAAGCGAACAACATTAAAACATTTTTGTTCATAATCATGGGTTTTAAAAATTATTAATACTCGAAGATAGTGATTAGTTAACTTTTAAACAACAATTACTTAACATTAAATTTACATTAAATACATAAATATCTAATAATAAGCATATTAATTTTTTTATTTCATTAATGTAAGTTTAATAATTAGTTAATACTAAGATTACAGTTACGTTATACAACCCTTTTACCTTTACGTTCGTCTTATAAGACATATTAGATTCGTATAATCTATTAGTTTTTGTCGACTAATTATCATGATTTCTAATGACTGCCTTTGGCCAAGGCAGTTTTTTTTATGCCAAAACTTAACATTATGGAAACATTCATAATTGAAATAAGTAAGTTCTTTGCAGCGACAAAAACTAATACTTATAATGAATTTAAAATTTACTTTAGTTGCTATTGCCCTAATAGCTCTAACATCGCTTAACGCACAAGAAATCAGTGATACCACATTTGGCAAAGGTTTAATTAACTTCGTCGCTAAAGACAGTTCTTTTAGTGTAAAATTTGCTCCACGCTTTCAAGTACGCTCTATGTCTTCTTGGGATCATGATGGAAATCAGTACGGAAGTCCAGAACATAATTTTATAGTACGTCGTGCTAGATTAAAATTTGATGGTTTTGCTTACAGTCCAAAATTGAAATACAAATTAGAATTAGGTTTATCTAACAGAGATATTTCTGGTGCTAATGAATTTAATAGAAACACACCACGATATATCTTAGATGCTGTAATCATGTGGAATTTTGCAGGCAACTGGGAACTTTGGGCAGGACAAACAAAATTACCTGGTAACGTAGAACGTGTGGTTTCTTCTGCAAACCTTCAACTGATAGACCGTTCGTTATTAAACAGTCGTTTTAATATAGATCGTGATTTAGGAATTCAATTACGTCACAAATCTAACTTAGGAGGTGATTTTTTAATGCGTCAAAAGTTCGCTGTTTCTCAAGGAGAAGGACGCAACGTAAGTGAAGGAAACGAAGGTGGTCTACAATATACTGGACGATTAGAGTTTTTACCATTTGGAAAATTTAAGTCTAAAGGTGATTATGTTCAGTCCGATTTAAAACGTGAGCAAAAACCAAAATTAATGGTTGGGTTTACTTATAACTACAATCAAGATGCTGTAAGAGAAAGAGGTTTTGCAGGTGATTATATGTTTGCAACTGAGGATGAGTCTAAAAATGGTCCTTTATACGAAACAGATCAAACTACCATTTTTGCAGATGCGATGTTTAAGTACAATGGTTTCTCATTTATGGGTGAATTTGCAAAACGTACTGCTACTGACCCTATATTTACAGATTTGGGAGACCCATTAACAACAAACGATGATATCGAACGTATAGTTGAAACCGGAAATGCATTAAACCTACAAGTTGGTTATTTATTTAAAAGTAACTACGAGATAGCAGCACGTTTTACAACATTAGATTTTGAAAACGTTACTGGCAAACTACCAACTGAGCAATACACTTTAGGAGCTTCAAGATATATTGTAGGTCATAAATTAAAAGTACAGTCAGATATCAGTTATACAACTGTAGATGGTAATGAAGACAATATCACCTTTAGACTTGGATTTGATATTCACTTTTAAACACTAAAAAATAACAATTAGGTAACGTTAAGCCTAAATTGTATAAAGATATTTGCAAACTTATTTTAAATAAAAATTATGGATAATATTTACTTGTATATGTTAATTGCTATTACGGTCTTAGCTGTTTTTGATATCGTAGTAGGCGTAAGTAATGATGCTATTAACTTTTTAAACTCAGCAATTGGATCTAAAGCTATTTCTATGCGAACTATTATGATTGTCGCTAGTTTAGGTATTTTTATTGGTGCTGTATTTTCTAGTGGAATGATGGAAGTGGCACGTAAAGGAATCTTTGTACCAGCAATGTTTAATTTTGAAGACATTATGTACATCTTTATGGCAGTAATGATAACTGACATATTGTTATTAGATTTCTTTAATACTCTTGGGTTACCAACCTCTACGACGGTTTCTATTGTTTTTAACTTATTAGGAGCTGCTGTAGTAATGTCTTTAATAAAGATTAGCGCATCCGACTCTAAGACAATTGCAGATTTAGGAACGTATATCAATACTGAAAAAGCCATTGAAATTATAAGAGGAATAAATCTGCAATTGTCT
>Ga0209633_10002023_pt1 | contig 20090 bp, 18 predicted proteins | sample Cruoilmetagenom1_FD_187290 | JGI IMG/M metagenome (GOLD analysis project Ga0209633, IMG submission 187290) | Oil polluted marine microbial communities from Coal Oil Point, Santa Barbara, California, USA - Sample 1 (SPAdes) (version 2) | ecosystem: Environmental > Aquatic > Marine > Oil seeps ... | reverse complement strand
ATTTCGGGCATGGTCACATCGAGTAAAACAAGATCCGGTAACCTGGTTTTCAAAGCAGCCCATGCTTCAAGTCCATTTTTATAAGCAGTTGTTTTATATCCTTCTTTATTAAGAGCGAAAACTATTGTTTCTCTTAAATCTGATTCATCGTCTACTACAGCAATATGCATACAATTAAAATAGCACTTAATTTATATGAAATCAAAGGGCCTGTACAATAAGGTCATAAGATTGTCACAATTCTGTTTTAAATTTTCCACATTATCAGGATAGATTTTATTTATATAAATTTACGGAGGATTATATGAATAAGGATTTTGGAAGTAATTTTAAAAACTGGACAGGATCAATTGCATTTAAAGGCATAGTTACATTCTTTCTGGGATTGTTGATTCTAATTCCAGTTGGGCAGATAAAATCACTACTGTCAGAAAGAGAATTTAGAATGTATTCAGTTAAAGAAGAAGTTATAGATAAATGGGGAGGATTGCAATATCTAGCAGGGCCAATTCTTGTTATTCCGGTAGTTGAACACTATACAGAAGTTTTTGATAACAAAAAAGAATTAATGGTCAGAAGACACTATCTGCACATACTTCCTGATGAATTGAAAATTTCAGGAGACCTGGAATCAGAAATTCGAAAAAAAGGTATTTATAATATTGAACTCTACACCGGTAATTTTATTATACAAGGCTCTTTTAAGGGAACTGATGAACCAGTAATCCCTTATAAGGATTCTGAAATATTATGGGGTGAAGCAGAACTCATAATTGGTCTAGGGGATGTAAAAGGCCTAAGTGGAAAAGTGGATCTACAATGGGAAGACAAAGGATATGATTTTGAAGGAGGAGCAGGGAAATCGGGGATATTTCAATCGGGAATACATATAAGTTTAGCACTTGAACAGGATCAAACTTATTCTTTCCAGGTAAAACTGGAGCTTAGAGGAGGAGAATCAATTTCCTTTCTACCCCTGGGAAAGGAAACAAATGTAAATATTAACTCAAACTGGCCCAGCCCAAATTTTCAGGGAGCCTTCCTACCAGATTCTCATAATATAAATGACACAGATTTTTCAGCAAATTGGAATATACATGCTCTGGCAAGAAATTTTCCCCAAACATGGTTAGATAATCAAATAGATTATCTTACCCTTCAGGAAGGAAGCTTTGGTGTTAATTTTATAAGCCCTGTAGATGGCTATTTTAAAAATCATAGAGCAATTAAGTATAGATTGATGTTTATTTTTATACCTTTTATTGCACTGTTCCTGTTTGAAATTTTTACCAAAACAAAGGTTCATCCCTTCCAGTATTTATTGACGGGCTTTGCAATTTCTATGTTTTTTTTATTACTTTTATCTATCTCGGAACATCTAAACTTCAGTATATCCTACCTTGTCTCAGCTGTAGCTTCCAGTCTTATGATCTCTGCTTATACAGGGTCAGTTTTTAAAAGTAAGGTAAAAGGATTAACAATGGCAGGAATAAACATTGTTTTATATGTTTATCTATACATGTCACTGGCATCGGAAGACTATGCACTTATAATCGGATCAATAGGTTTATTTGTAATTTTAGCTATAACAATGATTATAACAAGAAAATTGAATTGGTATAAGCTGTAATTGTATCTGGTATCCCTAAATAATATATGGGATTTTGAGATTTACACTTTGGTAAACTACAAAAGTTTCAAAATCCTTTATATGCTCTACCTGTGAAATCTCGTCATTAAGAAACTCAGATAAACCAAAACCCTGTTCTTCACTTAGAAGAACATATAAAAAACAATCATACCTTCCATTGGTAATACTTGCGGATACAACACCCCTCAAGTGGCTAAGTTCCTTTGCTTTTTCCTTTAGTTCAACAGTATCGAGTTTAAGAGCAACTATTATGACCTGGTGACCCGGAAGCGCACTGGGATCAATTAAACCGCTTATTTGAAGAACATTTTCCGAAATAAGCTTATTAACCCTGGATCTTACAGTATTCTCAGTTAAAGACAACTCTTCTGCCATAACGCTGTAAGACTTTCGCCCTTCTCTTAGTAATTTTATTATAGATAAATTAGTTTCATCAATCTTTATCAAGGGTATCGCTCCAAAAATACTGTTATCTGTAAAGAGCGTACCTCTTTATAATCTATTTGTCAATTAATTCTGTTCAGGTGTTATATCAAAAGTCTGTATTATTTTTTTCAAGAATCCCCCCCCTTTTTTGATGCTTTTGGGGAATATTAAGGTTAGATTATTGATGACAGAAAGAAAACTATGGATTTTTCTATGCCATATATAAATGCAGGACAGGTTCTTATTGTACCAAAATCAGATAATAATTCTAAAATCCTGAATGATCTGACAGGAAAAGATGTTGGAGCACAGATTGGAACCACAGGTGCATTTGCTATAACAGATGCAAAAGGTGTTAATCTTAAAACTTACGATGAAATAGGGCTGGCTGTAGAAGATCTTGCAAATGGAAGAATTGCAGGAGTTGTATGTGACTCACCTATTGCTGCAGATTATGTTCTGCAGAATGAACATTATAAAGGAACTTTAAAAATAGTTGGCGTTCCGTTTACAGAAGAATATTACGGTGTTGCTATAAAAAAAGGAAACTCTGAAATTGTTGAACTTATGAATAAAGGTATAAAATCAGTTATTGATTCAGGTAAAGCAGAAGAGTTAAAAGATAAGTGGCTGAGATAAAAAGCAGCAGAATTGAAGTTTCGGACGGTGCTCTTGTCCCTGATCAGGGAGAAAACTCCATTTTTTCCGCATGGAGAATCTCCTTTTTCGGGGCAATAGCCCTGCTAATAATACTTCCTTTAACTAATCCCGATCCATATAGAAACATACTTCTTTTTATACCCGACGGGATTGTAAAAACTTTTCAGGTTACTGTACTTTCTATTATTTTTGCACTAATTATAGGTTTATTTACAGGCCTGGGACGTATTTCCCGTATAACAATAATTAATAGAATCTCAACAATTTATGTCGAAGTAGTTAGGGGAATACCATTACTCGTTCAGCTCTTTTATATTTATTATGCCCTGGGTAAAGTAGTGCAGCTTCCAAGACTGACATCTGCAGTTATAGCCATGTCATTCTGTTATGGGGCCTACCTGGGTGAAATATTCAGAGCAGGCCTTCAGGCAATACCTAAAGGCCAGATGGAAGCAGCTCTTGCATTAGGCTTAAGCAGATCACAGGCAATAAGAAAATCAGCAATTGAGAAAGAATTATCCAGGGCAACTAAAAAACTGTCCTTGAAACCAGATCACCCTCCACATAACGGTGAATTATCCCAGAAATAAGCGTCTGGTAAGGTATCCCCATCTCCATGGCTTTCTTTTGAATCCCATGAAAATCATGCTCATACAGCCGTAAGGTAACACGTTTATCTTTTCTAAAAGTACTCATCGCAGCAGCTTTAATAGTATCAATCTCGTCCACTGAGGGAGCAGTCAGATTCATACTCCCACTGTCAAAAGCCTCGAGTATTTCTATTTCTTCTTTATCATATTTCATTTTCTCTCTCCTCTCTATAGATCCTGGTTGCTTTTCTGCTGGGAATAATCGTCTTTAGGAAATGATAGTTTGCTTTAGTAACATAAGGAACAAGATATATGTAATCTTCAATAATTACAAAATATATTTTCTGTCCTGGATACTCCCTCTGATTCGGATGGTCGGAGGTTTTCCAAACATCCCCTTGGGATAGATGATAAATAATTTGTTCAAAAGATATATTTCGTTCATTCTTCAACCATTCATTCTTTTGGGAATTCCATTCGTACCTCATATAATTAATGTACATCTTTTGTACATATAGATCAATATCTATTTGATGCACTCTTATAATCAGGGGAATCGACCAATCCTTTAATCCCAGTTCAAACATTTTTTTTATGATGGATCCTTAAACTTTGCAATTAGAAACCAACAGTATCGAGTTTAAGAGCAACTATTATGACCTGGGAGTACACTGGGATAAATTAATTTTGGGCAGGAATAATATCAAAGGTTTTAACCGATTTAATTGCAGGAGCCATAACCCAATGGCCATCTATATCTTGCTGATACGGGATAAACAGATCGGACCAGATGGAGTCAGGATCTTTTGTTTTTATTTGAAGATAATATTCAGTTTCAGATTTTTTTGTTATTTCAAGATCATACTTAATATTTTCAAGATCCATGAAAGGTTTTAAAATTCTAAATTGTTCCTGGTTTGTCATATTTGAAAGAAATGGCATATTCTTATCTAACTCTGCAGTATTATCAATTTCCAAACCACCCACAAACTGTTTAAAAGAAGAAGCTATCCTCTTAATATTTGGATCTCTGGTACAGGAAGCAATAATTATAATAAAAAGTATCAGTATTAGGTATTTTTTCATATTTTATAATAAAAAAGGGAGGAAAACCTCCCTTTTTTTAAGGCCTCTTAGTTATTGTATTTAACAATTACACCTGAAATATGAGCAGTAGCAGGGGACCAAAGGCTACCGGTAACACCGGCAAAAATCATATCCATTAACTCTGCTTTATACTCTACAACAACATTTACAGCTGCATCTCCAGTATATTTCTGAATCTCACGCTGAATAGCATCATAAATTTTTGTATCCATAGCATCAGCGGAATAATTACCAAGGTTTGCTCCACCAGGGCTACCAAGAAATTCATTAACTTTTACAGTAATCTCAAAATCCCCAACTGATTCATAAGCTGGAATCTCTTTTGTTACCTGAACTCCGGACAACTTAAATGTTGTACAGGATGATAGTACTACTGCAAGAACAACCAGCACTATTAAAGCAATTTTATTTACTTTCATACTTCCTCCATTAAATTTTTTATTCTTAAAAATATAGTCCATATAATCTAAATTATCAATTCATTTTACAAACTTGATAAAAATACTTCTTATCTTCAATAATTACAAAACATATTTTCTTACTGCTCACTGGCTCCTCTACCTGAATTCCACCCTGACTTCCGGCCCATCAGCCTGAATAACAGCTGCATCCATAGACTTATAAGAATAAAGCAAAGTACCGCCAGATATACTTTTAATTTTTTTACCATTAAATCTGGTCCTAAAAATTAAACCGGACTCGCTCGTATTAACCACAAGATCTTTTCCTATAAACCTGAATTCCACACCTGTATCATCAAACTTCTTCATAGCCAGATATCCATCATAGGCATTGACAGGTCTAAGCCAGGGGTAATTTGTCCTGACAAATTCCAGCATTGAATTAAACTCTGTTTTTAGCTCTTCCCAGCTTTTACCCTGACTTCTGTAGGGATCAAAAACATCATCGCCATGTATAAAATGGCTCCATAATCCAGGTCCGACTATACCCGATAAGGCACTAGATTTTATTTCAGAAGTAAAAAGATAACCTGAAGTAATTCTAGGCATCATATAGATTTCAGGAAAATCAGGATTAGGTCCAAAGTCAAGAGCCTCTTCCTCGCCTTCCCCGGATCTAACCGTACTAATCGAAACTATAGAGGGAAAAACCTTATGGAGGACTTCTATACCATCAGAGGAAATTATATTATGGGGAGCAACATAGGTTCTTGGAAGGCTGTATTCTCCAAGGAGTCTTATCCACTCGTTTTTTGCATGAGTAAACCCAACCTCCAACTCCTCTTTAGAAGACCATACAAAAGCGTTTATCTCACTTTTCTGCAGGGTAGGTGAAACATGGTTGTATCCATGAAGACCCAGCTCTCTTCCGGAGTCAAGCAGCTCATATGCCATTTTAGTAGGAACATTCCCCTTGGCAACAAAAAATTCACCTGTTGCAAATGGAGGTTTTGTAGTTGCATTATAATTAAAAATAATATAACTCGAAAAAGGCTGATCCCAGCTTGCAAGAAGCCTTTTAATATCACCCCACCATACATTTGCATAAAACTCGGTATCTAATGTTGTTATAGGACTTTTAATAATATTGTACATAGGAAGAGGCCAGTCATCCAGATACATTATACTTAAAGCTGGAGTGGCCGCAACACCTACTGGTTGAACATACACAAAGGATTCAAGAATATACCCTAAAAATTCTGCATAAACAAAGCTGTCCCAGTTCCAGACAAGGACATTTCCATTCCCAACTTTAACCTTCCAAAGGAGAGGAATTTTTTTACTATAATCAGTAGCTAGTATTTCTGCATTATCTACAGGGATTCCCCAACCCGGATCCCATTGTAATGCTCTATCTGTAAGAGAAATATCCTCACCAGTAAAGAATCCGGAATTAACCCGGTATCCTGTGGAAGTTCGTATATTTCTCCTGTTTTCCTTGATCCCCAAATATGGTGAAAGCTTATCAAAACGCCCTTTAATAAGAGAAACAAGACTGCCGCCGCCTTGTAGATATTGCTCTAAAATTGCAGGATCCAGACCATTATCAGAGGATAAAATAAGCCCTACCGAAGTAAATGGAGATAAATCCAAAGGAACCATTCCTCTAAAATCTCTGCTCGGAATTATTGTATATTTTATTTTCGCTCTGCTAAGAGCACTTTCTGTAAGTTTTAACACTTCCAGGACCTGATCATTACTTGATTCTGTCAAAATTGCGATCTTTTCCTTTACAGGTAAAGGAAACAAAGCCTGTTGTAAAAATTTCTTAACATTTAACAGTAAATTTACCTTCCCATTTTCTACCCGATAAATATAACGACTTAATGCAAACCCTCCATTCCTATTGGTAACAATAACAGGACTGGGAGCATAATCTTTGTCAGATCTATTAATTGCCAGCCAGGTATCCATCTCCCTGTCTGAAGAGAGAAAATGATAAAAAAATGCAGAATCCTCTACCTTTTGTTTAGCCTGGAACTCAACCATCTCTGAATCTTTATAGGTAATTTCCAGTAAAGATCCATCCTGAGTCCAATCACCATGATACATAATTCCTAATCTTGCCAGAGTTGAATTAAGCCGGAGAGGTTGAATATATTCACCAGTAATCTTGTCCTGATATGCTCCAAGGTTATCTATTACAATTACTTTTTTCCCATCTTCAATCATTTTATCAAGAAAGGAGAGATAATCTCCCGGGTTTCTCATTGAAGGCCCTCTGAACCAGGAAATAATTGCTCTTGAATATTTAGTAACACTCTCTCCTGGAAGGCCTCTGTCTATATCCCAATAGACAACTTTCAGCCCCATTTCCTGTAAAGGTCTTGATAAATAGAAAAATATCTCATTCTCTGCCTTAGTCTGACCTTCAGAAGATTTGTATAAAGCAAGAACAGATTTCTGATAGACAGGATCTGATGCTGATACAATTCCTGTTAATAAAAATAGTATAATTAATGATATAAATATCTTTTTCATAAAACTTCCTTAATTACAGAGATAATAATTCCGGTAATGAAGACGAACTACCTATACTTATCGAAATAGACCAGTAATCCATTGTGTCCCTCATAGTCCCCTCTAACTTCATATACCCGTCGAAATTCCCATTCCCATATTCAAAGGTATTTCCTAATGTAAAATCAACTCCGGAATCCACTGCATCAGAAAAGTAATTTATACTAAAGCCCAGAGTATCTCCAATACTTACATTATTAGCTATATTGAAATTTGCAAAGGCTTCAATACCACCACCTGCAGTTAAGGAACCCTCAGGAGCCCAATATTCATCCTGGGATCCATTTAAAGAATCTTCATAAATAACTCTGGCTGCCAGATTAAGATTAATATCCGGGTCTTTGTTCAACTTAACTTCATTCAACAGTTCAAATGAACCGCCAAAAATCATATTTCCATCAGACAGAAATCTGCTAAACCCCGATACAAGTGTCGATGTCTCTTTTAATACAGGTAATTGTGTAAAATTAAAATCTAACTGAGCAGAAACCTCACCCTTTTGGTAAGATACTGCAGATCCCCCGGTTCCAGGTTTAAAAGAATCTTCCTCCCAACTGTATTGATAGGCACCATACAGACCAAAAGGTCCCGTCCACAAACTCATTGAAACCCCGGCATAGGGATAAAGTTTATACTCACCAAAAAATTCTTTCATATCAGGATCTTTTTCAAGTGAATCATTTAATAAATCAGATTTTAAATATACCCCGGCTTCAGGACTTAATACAAAAAGTGAAAGATCAACTGGTAATTGCAGTGATAAGTTATGAAGAAGATAAACAGAAGATGTATCTATAGCAGGATCAGAATCGTAATCACGATAGATCCTATTATTGCTGACATTATAATCCAAACCAAAGGAAAATATTCCATATATATTGCTTTTGTATGAAGCACTGCTTTCAAATATCAATTTTGACGGGTCTGCAGAAGTAGTACCGGAAAAATCAAATCTGTCAGCATGCTCTCTTGCAAGCTCATTATAAAATAAAGTTACATTTCCAAATACAGGATCTTCATTGTAAACCTCTTCATACAGATCCTGAGCTTTTTGCCAGTTGCCATTCCATTGATAAACCTGTCCCAGTTTATATTTTGCACTTAAATTCCATGGATCAATAGCAAGAACCTGTCTGTACTGATTTATAGCTTCAGGATACTTTTTTTCATTTTGATAAAAATCTCCCAGTTCATTCCTGAGAAGATAGGTTTGTTCTGCTAAATGATAGAACCCCTGAAACATTTTATCTTCAAGTATTCTATGTATACTGACAATATTTTTTTCAACATCTGAATATATTTCTCTTAGATCTGATTTTATCTTTGAAAATTCTTCTATAACAGCTTTAACAGAACCAGCAGGATCGTCTGTTAAAAAACCTAAGATTTCATCATCTTCCAATTTGAGATAATCAATATAATCTACTATATCATATAAATAGTCATTATAAGACACTATTTCTTCAGAAAAAGCCTCATATGTATCTGATAATTTTTCTTTATTCCCCAGCCACAAACTATTCTGATAAACTGCATAAGGAGCATCTTCCAGAATGGTCTTGCCCTCAATCAGATTATCCAAATATTGAGAAGCACTAAGCAAATCCCCTTCGGACTGATAAATTCTTCCAATAACATAAGCTGCCAGATCAAGACCATTGTCATACCCCACTTCCAGTTCATGCAGCATACCGGAACGATCCCAGTCCCATTGACTTTCTTTTGTTAATTTAGCAAATGTTTCATTTGCTGCAGATTCATCAGTAATCAGCCTAAGCAGATATTCTGTATCACCTGCAAACTCATCTATAATAAACTGATATTTTTCAATAAAACTTTCTTTTGCAGCTATACCTGATGCAAGCTTATCCTCACTAATTCCAAGCTGATCCTGAAGCTCAGATACTGCAGCCAGGTCTATTTCAGCACCTTTTGCTTTTGCGGCTTCATTCTTTTTTTCCTGTGAACTGAGTGCACTAAGAGCTTTATTATAATTTGTAAGATCCGTATTCAGCTCCTTCAAAGAATTTGAAAGATAGGAAGGGACTTCTTTTAGAAAATGCATGAGAGCATAATTTCGATCTATAATTTCATAGTACTGAACTACACTTTTTTCTGTTTCTCTTAAATTCCTATAAGTATAATTAGTAAGAATATTTAAATATTCATTTATAGCTTTCTTTTTATCACCATTCCAAAAATAGATCTCTGCAAGAGTTTTTCTAAGAGCAAGATTATCAGGATCATTGCTAAGCTCTTCCTCATAATCTGCAATTACTTTTTCTTTCATTATCTGTTTATTATAAAAAGTTTGAACTACCTTCTCAAATTCCGGAGATGTTTCATATAATTCTGTTGTATTTCTCCGTAACACATCAACCTCTTTACGCTGATTATTCTGAATATAGGCATCTTCAAGAAAAAACCGTGTTTCCAGATCCTCAGGATAAAGATTTACTATCTTTTTATAAATTTCAATAGATTTATCAGGGTATCCATTTACTTCAAAAATCTCAGCTAATTCCTTATTCAATACAAGGTCATCACCGGCTAAATCACTTACCAGCTCAAATTGTTTTTCTGCTAAAAAGGAATCTCCTGACCATAAATAAGTAATCCCCAGATTTGCCTGAAGGCTAAGATTTTCCGGATAGAGTTCAACCCCTTCCAAAAAAAATTCTTTGGAAGCTTCATACTGTCCGGTCCAGGCAGCTACCTTTCCTGCTTCTGTAAAAATATCTATCCGCTCGGGAACAAGTTTTAATAAATCAGAATATTCATACAATCCATCCTGAAATGAACCTTTCCATATAAGATTTTTTGCAATAAGAAGCATGATATAGGGATCATCCGGTTCAAGAAGCAATGCTTTTCTAAGATTTTTTAACGAACTTAGATAATCACCAATCAATGAATAGATCATAGATATTTCGATATAGTTCCAGGATTGTTCAGGGTTGTCCCTGATTAAAATTTCATAATCCTCTATAGATTTAAATGGTGAATCCATAGTCATGTCATCCATATTTTCAGGAAATATGTTGGGGATGGTTCCTTCAAGAACACGAATACCATCAACTTTTTTGACAAGAAAAAAATTATCAAGATAAAAGAAAAATTTACTGTCAAAACTTCGTCTTTCAGGAATTTCAAATGTTATTCTATGTTCTCCCTTAGACAGAGTAAGATCAGATACGTAGTTCCAGTAATATGCAGGTGCATATCCGCCTACAACATCAACATCTTCCCTGTAGACATCATATTCATAGAAACTGTCCAGTTTGTAATGAAAAGGAGAAGAAAAAGAAGGAAGTAATTCATCCTTGTTGCCAGGAGGGGTACCCCCATACCAGAATTCGTATACAGCATCTTCTTCAACATAAAACACATAATCCGCATAGTATCTTGAATCACCCTGTAATCCTGTAGCTTCATTTAATTGAAGAGTTCTATATCCTGAAGAACTGTAATTTAAAATGGGTTCACGATTAAAATTAGTTGCTACTGCATCTTCACCTTCAATAAATATTATACTGGATCCGGTTTGAGGAAGAACAGGTGTAATCTTAACCTTAGGTGCTGCAGTTTCATTTTCAGTCTGGACAGTTTCCTGTGCAGAAATAAATTGAAGAACAAGTAACAGAATTGCAACTATACTAATAATTTTTTTTATCATTTATAAACCTCTTTTAATTTCATCTCTTTCAAGTAATCCAAAAATTCGTCTATCCATTGTTTTAATTGCCCTGGATAAATATAATCCCGATAATATTGATGTTAATACTCCTGATAAAAGATAACCGGCTCCATAAACAGGAGTGGAGATATCTGCAAAATACAATGTACCACCAAAATTAATAGAAAAAAAGCAAATTTGTGTAATAAAAGCCTCTTTATATCTCTCCAGATAAAAAAGGAATGTAAGGAGGGTCAGAAAAAGAAGATGAAAAAATACACCTGCCAGCACAAGACGAAGAGTTAATAATGAGGACAATCCTCCCAGAAAGTTTTCATTTATATTTCCTGCCACAATCATAAGACCTATTGTAATTACACTCTGAAACAGATTCTGTTCTCTTATGCTGTCCTTCATAGTTTTCATTAATCTGAATTTCTCTTCCTGTATTTCTGTAAATGTCCTGGTGCTTATTTTCATAAGAAACCTGCGCAGCCTTACATAGAAATTTGTTTCGGAAAAAACCATAAAATAGACCAGACCGGGAATAAGGGTAAGGTTTGCAAAATATACTGTTATATCATAATGTTCAAATAAAACCAGATAAGTTCCTTCAACATGACTTCCTGCATAAACCCATAAAGCAATTTTATCAATCCAGATACCGGCAGAGTAAAAAACACCGGCACCCAGAAGATATTTATACTTCCGGAAATAAGATATAAGAGGTTTTATTTCTCTAAAAATATTACCCGGCTTTATATAACGACGTATTAAAATAAGCAGCATAACAAGTATGGAAACCTGGCCGATACTAAATCCGGCCATGGCACCTCCGAGCTTATACTCTCTGCCAAGAAAATAAACTGCTCCGAATGATAATACCATTCCAATAATATATACTAGAAAAATTGTCATATATTTTTTTAAAAGAGTGATAAATATCATAACCAGCCAAATAAGATTTACAGAAACAAACAAAACTGCAGCAAATACCCTGTACATTGATAAATTTGCTACCTGATCAGTTTTTATAAAATATACACCTGCAACAGCTGCCAGAGTAGACAGAATACCAATTATTATCATTGATAATATAAGAGTTGCAAATGCTCTCGAATCGTCTTTTATGTAAATTAGATCTGATGTATATCGTGTATAAATATAATGCAGCCCGCCAAACAGGAATAATGAAAATGCATAGGAATAGACTATAGCAGCTGTAAAAAGAAACCCTCCTTCCTCTATTGCAAACCCTGCAAAACGGGAAAGGGCAAATATACCAAGAATTGAAATCAGCCAGGGTCCTGCTACAATTATTATACCAGCCATGGCAACTTTAAATACTCCTGTCATTCCGCCTTGTTTAAGTACTCTCTGAAGTTCAAACCCTATACCAGCCATTAGTTCTCCAGAAGCTTTCTGTATAATTTTTTATATGTGGAATACAGGTCATTCTTATTGTAAAGAGTATTTACCTTCTCTTTATTGCTTTTAATAATTTCCTCTATCTCTTCCGGATGATTTTTTATATACTTAACATTCCAGGCCAGCTTTTCCGCATCTTTGGAGGAAGCAAGAAACCGATCATCATAATCCAGCATTTCCGAAACATTACCAACCTTTGTGGAAACAACAGGAACTCCTGCTGCATAGGCTTCCAGAATAACCAGGGGCTGAGCTTCTCTGACACTTGTTAACAGCATTACATCCAGAAAAGAATAATACTCAAGAACGTTTTGTCTTCCGGTAAATTCAAAAACCTCTGTAAGATTAAAACTCTTAACCATTCTTTTACAATCTTCGTAATAAGCTTCATCTTCATCTGTAGGGCCAATACAATAAAATCTTGCATCCTTAACATGCTCATGAACCATCCGGGACATGGTAATAAATGTCTTTATATCCTTTATAGGAACAACCCGGCCTACCAGACCAACATGAAACCCTTCCCTGGGTGCTCTTTCCACAGAAGAGTATTTCTCCACATCTATTCCATTTGGTATAACCAGGGCTGTATCTTCGTTAGCACCCAGCTCCAACTGAATACGCCTGTTGTATTCAAATAAAGATGTTGATATATCCGCCTGATGGTAAGCCATCCGGCTGAGACTGTTATATATTTTTATCCACATATCTCTCTGATAGCCCCTCAAGAACTGTGCTTTCCTAAGTTCCATCTCTCTCTCTTTGTGATACAGTCCATGTTCGGTTAATAAAAAAGGCTTACCGTGTCTCAATTTTGCGGAAAGTGCCAGCAATCCGGCATAACCAGTAGAAACAGAATGATAAATATCAGCGACCGGAGGTTCTGCACCCAGAACAGTAAAAATCATATTATGTGCAGATCTCCAGGACCAAAAATAATCAGAAAAAGAGTACATTGGATTATTCTGAACATTGGCCTTACCTAACATTTCCCAGGCAATATCACTATATACAGCTTCATCATACAAATACGAACCTTCCGGAAGTTTTTCAAGAATATCCTCAATATTTACATGGGCTTTGGTTTTAAAATCTTTGTGCATTTTTTTTATTAACTTAAGGGTCTTTATTTTCCCTTTTATTTTCTTGCTGCTTTTTGGCAGCTCGGAAAGAATAATGTCCTTATGTTCCACTACATTTTTCGGAATATCATATTTAAGTGTCTGTTCCCCTGCAGGAGAAATACTAAATAGAACAAAATCAATATCCGGCATACCAAGAATCATATCCTGAACCCATGAAGACACTCCACCAGTGATATAAGGATACGATCCTTCAAGGACAAAACAAACTCTTAGTCTTCTGTCAGTTATATTATTGGACATTTACACACCTAACCAATAATCAATTGTCATCTGCTCTTTATCAGTTAAAGTATCTGGAAAATCCTGAATCCTACGGCATAGTTCCATGGTCTCTGAATACTTGCCCATGGAAAAACATATCTCTGCATTCAAAAATAAATATGATTTTGATTCTTCTGTTTTTTCCTTTTCCATTATATCAGCAGCATTCATATAGAGTTTTAATTCAAGAAGTATTCTAATAAGAGTATTTAATTCATCAGCAAAAAGTCGTCTACTCTTACGAATTTTTGAAAAATATTGATAGGATTCCCGTAAAAAAAACTTCTTTATGGATTCCCTCTGTTTATTAAGCATAGCCAGTTCAAAAAAAAGTCTGCTAAGCTTACTTGCAATTTCTGTAGAGTCTTCAGATTTTTTTGATTGTTTAAGACCTTCTATTTTTTTATTATATCTGTTTTCAATAATATTAATACTTTCTGCTGCAAATAAAGCAATTTCCTGATCTTCTGAAAAAATCAGATTCTCAAAAATACTTATCAAAACGATGTTTGTTTCCAAACCAAGATTTTCTCTGGAAAGCAAACGTTCTATTTCTTCAATATCATAAGGAGTTTCATCCAGGGGTTTTGTGGAACCGGATTTATAGGTAAATACAGAAATAGGAAGAAACCCGGCCTTATAAGCCTTTAATGCCGCTATAGGGGTCTTCGGTTGAAAACTCTCTTTTCTATCTCGGAAATAATCATATCCGTCCATATTAGCTAAACCTTTTGCATCTCAACCAGATTTTCTGCCAGGTTAAGAAGTTCCTCTGCACTTATATCTTCTGATCCAATAGATGAATATCCAAGAATTACATCAAGGAATATTTTATTATCATTTATTGTCCAGTTATAGCTATTAATTACTCCAAGACTTTCAAGACAAAAAAGAGACGCCCCATCATAGTCAATATTTGGATAATAGACTGCTATCTGGTTTTTCTCTTTGTAATGAAAAAAATCAATCATATTTCCGGATAAGGAATGTAATTTACCCAACATTAATAAAAGAAGTTTATAGACCCTTTTCTCTCCATGGATTTCAATTAAATCATCGAACTCTGTAAGTTCAATTAAGATAACAGAAAAAACACTCTGATTTTCTGCTGATTTCTTAATTTCATTTTCTATAAAAGAAAATAATTGAGATACTGAAGGGAAATTTGTTTCCGGATTAACTTCGTTATATTCTATCAGGGCTTCGTACTCAACAGCTCGTTCAATAGCAGTACCTGCCAAATCAATAAGAATAGCAAGCAACTTTTCAGTGTAAAGATTATATTTTGTAAAAGGCATTGCCTCAATATTTAAAACACCCCAGATAGAATTTGAAAGGTTTATAGGAAAAGTAAGTATATTTCTTTTATTATCCATAGCAGATAAATTCTCATATTCAAGGAGCATTCTTACAGAAAATATTCTATCATTTCTATAAACCCATCCATTTATAGTAGAATCCACACTCTCAATTGTATTTAGTACATCATCAGAATCCCATCCAACATTTGCAACCATAACCAGTTGTTTGCTATCCTTTTCATACTCCCAAATAGAAGCTTTTTCTGCCCAGGAAAATTTTTGTACTGTACTTATAAGAACACCAAGGGTTTTTGATAAATTTTGTGAATGCATGGCTTTAACCTGGGTATATAGCGCAGTTACTGAATCCTGTTGTCTCAGAACTCTCTCTTCAAGTTCTCTGTTTACTGCAGAAACAGTGCTTAATTCCCTTTGAAGTTTATTCTTAGCCAGAGAAACTTTTTTCATATATAATCTCTGATTTTTAATCTGTGAAACAAATGAGTTATAAATCATACCCAATAGATAAATTATTATTATAATAACCGGAATCTGAATATTGCTAAGATTCCATAAAATTTTCCAGTAAGCCGTAATAACCAAATCAGGGTTAGTTGGGATAAGTATAAAAACCAGAGAAATCCCAAGACTCAAATATCCAAAATTACGGCCATAGTAAGCGGAAACTAATGCTGCAATAAGAAAATAAGGATTTAGTGGCGCTTTAAAAAAGCCGGGATTTTCAGGATAAAACAGATTAATTATAAATAAAGCCAAAGAAAGAAATAAAAGTTCCATTATCTTTCGAAAAATTTTCATCCGTTCTGAAATCATTTTATAAAAAGCCTCTGACATTCTTTAAAAAGAGGATCTTCTTCAAATATTTCCAAATAGGACGTTTTAAAATAATCCAGATCTTCTTCACTATGATTAGTTAAAACCAATACATTTTTAAGCAGTTCGTCACGAGACCCTTCTCTCTGACCATAACCAATGTAATCAGATAAAATATCTGCAAGGGTAATTGTAAGAATCAGTTTTTTATATTTGGAATTAATATTCAGTGTATTATGTTCCTTTGCAGCATCTACATATACATCAGGAAAGTTCCAGCGACTTAACAGAGAAGCACCAATTTCCCTATGATCAGTTTGGTATATCTTCCTCTCTACTATTGCTACAGTCTCACCTGATCTCTCTACAGTATCAAGTACCTCTTTATAAAGAGAAGGATCTGATTGATAAAGAGCGGCCTGCCCAATATCATGAAGAAGCCCGGCTACAAAAGCAATTTCCTCATTAGCACGATCCTTCTTTCTGTGCATAATATGCTTTGCAATAAAGGCAGTTGCTATAGAATGTCTCCAGAATTTTCCCATATATTCACTGGTTTTAAGTTCTTTGGAAAACTGGGACGCAGTAATAAGTAAAACAAGACTCTTAATATTTTTAAAACCTAAAAGTCCAATAGCAACCTGAAGGTTGGCAATTTCACTTTGCCTTGCATACATAGCAGAATTTGCAACCTTAAGAATCCTGGCTGTAAGCATTGGATCAATCATAATTATATCTTCAAGTTCTTTAAAAGAGATATTAAAATTATCATCTGCAATTGCCATAATTTTCGATGCAACATCAGGTATTATAGGTAAATTTTTAATATACTTATCAAATTTTTCCATTTTACTAAAATACTCCTGGAGAAAAATATCACTACTATCAGGATCGGAAGAAAATATTTTTTATTAAGAATTATCGGAATAAGGAAATGAAAATCAGATGTGGATATACAAGTAGGGACGGGTCTGAAACCCGTCCCTACTGTAACAAAACTAAGAGATATTAATAATCTCTGTTATTTCTTCTTGGTTTTTCAATTGCTTCGTTAACTCGAAGTCTTCTTCCACCCTGTTCGCTCTGGTCAAGTGCAGAAATTGCAGCAGTAGCAGCATCATCTTCAGCCATTTCAACAAATCCAAAACCTTTGGACTGTCCTGTGTATCTGTCTTCAATTATTACAACTGAAACAACTTCTCCATAAGCTTCGAAAAGTTCTCTCAATTCATCTTCTGTTGTAGCATAGTTCATGTTTCCTACATAAATCTTTTTTGCCATCGTATCCTCTCTTTCATGAAATAATGTATTAAGTGTGGTTTATCAACGATAAACCAAATGTCGCTTATCAAACACACAATTCACAATTTCCATGGATTCATACAAAGAAAGGTAGACTTTATGAAAAAGTACAGAAGCGGTGATAATAATAACTCCATCTTGCAGTATCAGAATTTTTTCTGAATACTCTTTTTAATTACACTTACATCTTAAGAAATAGCATGAAACAGTATTTATGTCAAGAATTTAAATGTTGACATAGATACTATTTGATTGAACCTGCTACCATTCCCTTGATTATATAACGCTGGAGAAACAAAAACAGGATAATAACAGGAATCATCGCTAAAAGAACAGCTGTTAGAATTAGATCCCACTGTTTAACATATGCTCCAGCATAATTTGCTACAGCCAGAGGAACAGTCTGAATCCGATTCCCCTTTCCTAATATCAGGAGAGGAAGCAGATAGTCATTCCATATCCAAATACCATTTAGTACCAGAACTGTGGCCGTTATAGGTTTAAGCAGAGGGAAAATTATCTTATAAAAAACTTCCCATTTGGCACATCCATCAATAATAGCAGCTTCTTCAAGTTCAAAGGGAATGCCTTTTATAAAACCATGGAACATAAACAAACTTAAAGATAGACCAAACCCAACATAGGACAAAATCATTCCAGGATAAGTTCGTAACAGTTGAAAACCAGTTGCTTTAGCTACAATTCTAAACCATGAGACAAGAGGCAGCATAACTATCTGAAAAGGTATTACCATTGCTGCAACAAATACAAAGAAAATAATCTGAGAAAGCTTTGTTTTGGTCCTTACTAAAACCCAGGCTGCCTGACCCGCAACAAGAACAATAAGTAATAATGAAAACACAGTAATTATAATTGATGAGAAAAAAGAGGAACCATAACGAAGATTGGGATCTAACCATATTATCTTCATATTCCTAAACACCTGAAACCAATCATCGGGTAGAGAAAGTGGATTGGAAGTAATAGAAAATGGATCTTTCCCTGCATTTAATAATACTATAAATATTGGGAATAGAAAAATAAGAAAAAGAATTGCTGTTATAATTTCTATTACCAGTCTATTTCCATTTTTAATTTCTTTCATTAGAGCTCAACCTCTTTACGTTTATTCTGACGAACCTGAATCATAGATATAATTACAAGAACAATAAAAAAGATAACCGACCTTGCCTGACTCTGTGCAAGAGAATTTGAAGTGAAGGCCGTATTATAAATATCCAAAGCCAGCAACTCTGTTCCACGCATAAATTTACCCGCAAAAGCTGTTGAAGGCCCTCCTCCTGTTAAAGAAACATTCACATCAAATTGCTTAAAGGACTGAATTAGAGTTAAAAATAATGTTATGGTAAAGGCTTGTGCTGTCATAGGAACTGTTATATGAAGAAGCTTCCTGAAAGAAGAAGCACCATCAATTTTTGCAGCTTCAAATAATTCTTCAGGAACACTTAGAATAGCTGCTATATAAATCATCATAATGTATCCGGAATATTGCCATGACCCTGCTATAACAATTGCCATAACTGCCGAATTCCTATTCGCAAGCATTAGATTTGCCGGTTCAGCAACAGCGGGATAAATTGCAGAGATAATAGGTAAATTGGGTATGACAATATTAAAAATAAACTGCCAGATGTATCCAAGAATGAGGCCTCCTACAAGATTTGGAAGAAAAAAACCAGCTCTGTAGATATTTTTAAATTTTAGTTTTGCAGTTACCAATAAAGCCAATCCAAATGCAACAACATTAATCAAAAACATGTTAATAAATGTATATAAAAATGTAAGAATAAAAGAATATATAAATGATGGATCCTGGAGGCTATCAATGAAGTTTTGAAGACCAACAAATTGTAACCCATCAGGCTGAGGCCTTGAAGTCCAGTCGGTAAGGGAATAAAAAATTCCCATCAAAAAAGGAATGATAATTACCATCAAAAATGCTGTAATGGCAGGAGCCAAAAACAACCAAAAAATCAGATCATGCTTTTTCTTATTCATAATAAATGTCCTGTAAAAAAACCAGGAATCAGACTATGATTCCCGGTAGTATAAAAATAGATTACTTAAGACCTTCAAAAGCATCTTTTAATGCATCTACAAACTGTGCCTCATCAATATTGCCACTGGCAAACTGATTATAAATAGGACCTAAAGTATTATTTCTGAAATCTTCACTAAAATAATACTGATTCCATGAGTACACTTTACCTTCTGCAGCCCATTTCTGTACTGATTGAGATAAAGGACTTGTAGGTGACAGTTTAACAGTTGAGAATGCAGGAATCATCCCAGCTTCTTTAACCATATAATTGTGACCTGCATCAGTATAAACAAGATCATTTAAAAACTTTTTAGCATACTCAGTTACTTTAGAATCTTTGTTTATTGCATAATATGCAGGAGCTGCTACAAAAATTCCATCAGTGGCAGTATTCATAGATCCATGAGGTGCAAATGCTCTTTCAAAAGTTGCTCCGGATCCTTCAATATTTCCATCTGCCCAATTCCCCTGGTGAAGGAAAGCTGCTTTCCCTGAAGCAAAAGCTCCAACTTGAGCATCATAATCACCTGTTGTAAGTACAGCTTGATCAGCATACTTAAAAAGTAAACCTACCCATGCTGCATACTGCTCAAGTCGAGCCATATCCACGTTGCCTGCAAGAAGGTCATTAACTACAGAGAGATCACCATAAGGTAGACCATTAGA
>Ga0209633_10002022_pt1 | contig 20093 bp, 21 predicted proteins | sample Cruoilmetagenom1_FD_187290 | JGI IMG/M metagenome (GOLD analysis project Ga0209633, IMG submission 187290) | Oil polluted marine microbial communities from Coal Oil Point, Santa Barbara, California, USA - Sample 1 (SPAdes) (version 2) | ecosystem: Environmental > Aquatic > Marine > Oil seeps ... | reverse complement strand
TCGTGCAACCGGGATAATGTTGTGTTTTTGACCATCCAGCAGGGTTAATACATCATAGACATCGCCTTCTTTAAGAATGATCAGTGTAATTTGCTTGCCTGTTAGGGGGTTAATCTGGGTCAATTCCATGCGTCCTTCAAGTACCACATAGAATCGTTGCAAGGCAATTTGACTGTCATGTCGTGAACCTTTATTCCATGATTCGAAACGAAAGTGAGTGAGCATATCGTCCAATATTGGCAAGGACAGTCCACAAAATAATTCAGATTGCGATAGCCGATATCGATAAGTCTTGTAAAGGAGGTTATCTTTCATTGATATTCTTTTTAGTGAGCTTCCCGTTTTGTGGTTTAAAAACGGTGAACTCAACAGCTTCGCTTAATAATCAAGTTGTCCGTTTGAAACAACTAAACGGCAAGCTTGCTAAATTATGTATCTGTTTCTAGATACAAGTTGGGCTTTTACAGAAAAGGCTACTCACATGGCTGCATCGTTTACTCTCACGCTTATTTAAGGAAGCTCTGAATAACCTAGGTGAAATTCTGTAAGTCTCTAGGGCATCATATCCTAGGCGCACTTTGCAAGGAATGCTTATTGCCTTCACAAAAAGTGCAACGACTGAGATGATGCCCTAGAGGCTTACCCTACGGGGCTTAGCCAAGTTTCCAATTTCTTCGTTATTGGTTTGAACCATAGAATAACTATGCTTAAAACCAATGTCTCGAACTTGAAAACTTGGAGTTGCCAGAATTCATCTAGGTTATTCAGAGCTTCCTTAAAGTAACTATAGCTCAACTTTGTTACCAGGATATTTTTTTCTATCGTTGAATACTTTTGTTTATCTTATCTACTCTTTTAACTGTTTTTCAACCTCCAGAATATGCCGGGTTGTACTCAGCAAGGTGTCAGGGTTCAAGCTCATTGAATCAATGCCGATTTTTACCAGGTATTCGGCCATTTCCGGGTAATCTGACGGTGCTTGTCCGCATATACCGGAATGCTGGTGATTGCGACGTGCACCTTCTACTGCCATACGAATCATGGTTTTTACACCTTCATCGCGCTCATCAAAATCAAATGAAACTATTTCCGAGTTGCGATCAACGCCCAGAGTGAGCTGTGTCAGGTCGTTAGAACCGATAGAAAAACCGTCGAACAAAGCAGCGAAACGGTCAACCTGGATGATATTGTTGGGAATCTCGCACATGACGTAAATTTTCAGTCCCTTATCGCCGCGCTTGAGTCCGTGTTCTGCCAGGGATGCGAGAACTTTTTCACCTTCCTTGATCGTTCGGCAAAAGGGAACCATCAGTTTGACATTGCTTAACCCCATCGTTTCACGTACGCGCTTCATGGCAGCACATTCCAGTGCAAAGCCTTCACGGTAGGCGGGGTGAGTATAACGAGCTGCACCACGGAAACCAATCATCGGGTTGCTTTCAACGGGCTCAAAATAACGTCCGCCCAATAAGGCAGCATATTCATTTGTTTTGAAATCTGATAGTCGCACAATCACGGGCTTGGGATAAAAAGCTGCTGCAATGGTTGCTACACCTTCCGAGAGGCGTTTTACAAAATAATCTGCACCATCATCATAGCCATGAATCAGTGTTTCCAGTGCATCACGATCAGCCTTGTCCTCGACGCGCTCCGGGTGTAACAAGGCCATTGGGTGGGCCTTGATATATTCATTAACAATGAATTCAAGACGCGCCAGACCGACACCGTCATTGGGCAGTGTTTGAAGACTAAAGGCCAGGTCGGGGTTGCCCAGATTCAGCATGATGTTAGTTTTTGGGCGTGACAGCCCGGTTAGATCAGTACGCTCTATATTGTAAGGAATCTTACCTTTGTAGACTCGACCTTCATCACCACCAGCACACGAAACAGTCACCATTTCGCCGGTAGTTATGGCATGAGTTGCCTGATCGCAACCGACCACGGCGGGTATACCCAATTCACGTGATATAATGGCAGCGTGGCAGGTGCGCCCGCCCCGGTTGGTGACGATTCCCGCCGCTATTTTCATCACTGGTTCCCAGTCGGGTGTTGTCGTATCGGCTACCAGTACCTCACCGTCCTGGAATTCATGCAAATGAGCTACATCAGAAATATAACGGGCGTTTCCCTGGCCTATTTTGGTACCAACTGAATAACCGCGAGCCAGAATATCACCATCACCACGTAGGTAGTATTGTTCCAGAATTGTACCTTGTTGTTGTGAGGCAACGGTTTCCGGCCTGGCCTGAACGATATACAGCTGTCCATCGACACCATCTTTGGCCCATTCCATATCCATCGGTTTGTTATAACCAACCTGATCACTGTAGTGCTTTTCAATGATGAGTGCGTACTCTGCCAGCTTAAGTACTTCTGTATCGCTCATGCAGTATTTTTTTCTATCAATATCGACTACCCGTTCATTACGTGTTGTAACCTTACTCTGCCCAGTCGCATAAACCATTTTGATATTTTTACTGCCCAGGTGTCGCCGAATAACTGCCCGATAACCTTGCTCAAATGTAGGTTTATGCACATAAAACTCATCAGGTTCGACATTACCTTGCACCACATTTTCCCCCAAACCGTAAGCACCGGTAATAAAGACCACATCTTTGAAGCCGGTTTCGGTATCGATAGAGAACATTACGCCACTTGATGCAATATCAGAACGCACCATTTTCATGACCCCGATCGATAAGGCAACTTTGAAGTGGTCAAAGCCCTGATCCACGCGGTAATGGATGGCACGGTCGGTAAACAGGCTGGCAAAGCAGCGTCGACAAGCATTCAGGAGAGAAGCGTCACCACTGATGTTCAAATAGGTATCCTGTTGACCGGCGAATGAGGCCGTCGGTAAATCTTCTGCGGTTGCCGAGGAACGCACCGCTAAAGTCAACTTTTCACCGTATTGGTTTTTCAGTCTGGCATAGGCACTGAGAATTTCAGTTTGCAGGTTATCTGGTAGACCTGCAGCGTATACGATCTCACGGGCATCGGCACCACGCTTTGCCAGATCTTCCATATTTTTAGGATCCAATTCATCCAGCGCTGCATGTAAATCATCCCATGCACCGGCTTCATCTAGCATATCACGATAGGCATTTGCGGTAATGGCAAAACCATTGGGAATAAGAATCCCCTTTGGGGTGAGTTGCTGATACATTTCCCCCAGGGAGGCATTTTTGCCTCCAACTAGCGGAACATCATCTATCGCCAGTTCATCAAACCAACGAATGAACCGTTTTTTATTACTCATTGTTTTTTTATCCTGTGTATTTGCTCAAATAGGGAATGGCATGCACCATGAATCAGGCTTTATGTTTCAGATTCCATTGCTTCCGTATATTTACCTTGCCTGGCCAGGCTATTCAGGCGGGCACGTTTGAGTAAAGCCTGTTGAGAAACTTCTTTATTTTCAGCTTTTCCCTGCCAGGCATGTAGAGTAGGTTGTTGCAAGGCGCGTCCATAGGATATGCTGAGTTGCCAAGGTGCTTTCCCTTTCAATTGATTGATGGCGTTTAAATTGGCAGTTGCCTCTTCGGGACCCTGCCCACCGGAGAGGAAGTTGATACTGGGTACTGCAGCAGGTACTGTGCGGCGCAATACTTTGAGCGTAGCTTCTGCTACTTCTTCTGGTTCAGCTCGACGACAATCTTTACCCGGCAAGACCATATTCGGTTTCAGTATCATCTGTTCAAGGCTGACACCGTGTAAATGCAATGCATGAAAAACCGAGTGCAATACCTGTTCAGTAACCACCGCGCAACGTTCAATATCATGATCGCCATCCATTAACACTTCGGGTTCAACAATGGGAACTATGCCTTTTTCCTGACATATGGCTGCATACCGTGCCAGCATTTCTGCATTGGCATGTCTGCCCATGCGGGTTGGGTTGAGTAATGGGATACACCTCGCGCCATTTGGCAAAGCGTGCTCCCTGAGCTTTGTAACCTTCAAGTCGCTCACTCAAGCCATCCAGTCCGTAGGTAATTAAATCCCCAGGTGCACCTGCTAGTGGTCCCTTGCCTTTGTCTACTTTGATACCCGGAACGATTTTTTGTGACCATGCAACGGCGGGCAGTAGTTCATGTTCATCATCTTGCTGCCCGAGTGTTTCCTCAAACAGGATGACACCACTGATATAATCACCCAGTCCTGGGGTCGTCAAAAGCAAGGAGCGGTAAGCGCGTCGCGTTTCTTCGGTTGATTCGACGTGGATAGCATCAAAGCGCTTTTTTATGGTCGGTGAACTTTCATCCGCAGCAAGTATTCCGCGTTGATCATCGACCATATCTTCTATCGTTTGTTGTAATTCGTTTGCGATATTCATTACATTCTCCTTTGATTTAGGGACAGTATTTTGAAGATGAGCTTGTCATTACAGACCTTCATTACAGGGTATAACTCTCCCGCAAGCGGGGCATAATGACTTTCGTATCGTGGAGTTTTTTAGCAAAGATTTGCATGCTTTCTTCTTCGCCATGTACTAGAAATGTTTTTTGTGGGTTACCCGTTTGCTGGTGCCATGCCAGTAATTCAGCCTGATCGGCATGTGCCGAAAACCCGCCAATGGTATGAATATCTGCGTGAACCTGCATTTCTTCGCCATAGATAGAAACCTTTTTTGCACCATCAATAATGCGCCGAGCGAGTGTACCGTGTGCGGCAAAACCGACAAAGATGATACTGTTTCGCTTGTTCCAGATGTTTTGCTTCAGATGATGTCGTACTCGCCCTCCCGTACACATGCCAGAGCCTGCCATGATGACGGAATCACCGTCAATCTGGTTGATGGCGATGGATTCAGCGGTTTCACGCGTGAAATGCAATCCTGGCAATGCGAAAGGATCTTTTCCGTCATGAGACACTTCCAGTGTTTCTGCATCAAAGCATTCGGGATGTCGTCTGAAAATCTCTGTGGCGGAAATGGCCATGGGTGAATCCAGAAAAACAGTGATGTAATGTTCTAACCGTTTGTTTTTCACACCTTCACGCAGGTAATATAGAATTTCCTGGGCACGTTCCAGTGCAAACGTCGGAATGATGATGTTGCCACCACGGGCAACAGTTGTGTTGATTACTTCATAGAGTTCATCAATGGAAGGTTGCAGTTGTTTGTGCAGGCGGTCGCCTTAGGTGGTTTCCATCACTACAGTGTCCACCTTTGGTGGTGTGGCTGGGTCGCGTAATATGGCACGTCCACTGTATCCTAAATCACCGGAAAATAACAAGCGATGGTGCTTTCCATCTTCTTCGAGTTCTAGAAAAATACTGGCAGAACCAAGGATATGCCCAGCATCAATAAACGTAGCCGTGATACCTGATGCTATTGGTAAAGCTTTATCGTATTGGGCACGCCGACCAAAGAATTCCAGGCTATTCAGGGCGTCTAGGGTGGTGTACAGCGGTTCGATTTCCTTGATATGTTTTTTACCGCGTCGCTTAGCCTTACGTAATTGGTAATGTGCTTCCTCTTCTTGCAGGCCAGCAGAATCCAGCATGACTAGCCGGGCCAGTTCGACCGAGGCTGCCGTGGTGATTACTTCATCTTTGAAGCCTCGCTTTGCAAGTAAGGGTATGTGACCACAGTGATCCAGATGCGCATGCGTCAGTAATAGATAATCGATAGATGCGGGGTCAAATCCGAAATCTTCGGCATTCTCTTCGGCAAGCTCGTGGCCTCCCTGATACATACCGCAATCTACAAGTATGCGTTTGCCTGCGCATTCGACCAAATGACAAGAGCCTGTTACGCCGCGATCGGCGCCATGAAATGAAATTTTCATAATACTTTACCTTGTGAAGTTAATTTAATCATCGAAGTTGCTGGAGAGTAATCTTGACCAGCCTCCTCGGAACGTTTGAATCAATCAATGATTTCTTGATTTATAGTGTGCACAACGAGCATATCAACCGTTGCAGAATTCATTATTCTAATTGGCAGTTGAACCTGTTATTCCCAAATGTCCACGTTTTCCATGTGCTCCAATGACTATAAAGTCCATACTTTTTTCGCTGCGTATTCAGCAATTTCCTTAGTGGCCGAATAGCTACTTATAAGCAATTCAAGCAATGCTTCGGGACGTCCTTGTGGTTGGAGTACACTGTTGTTACGTAGTTTTTCAAGCTCAGTGTGCGCGATCATAAAAAAACTTCTTAGGATCCACATTTTCTGGAGGGATAGCACCCTCAGGCAACTCTTTAGGAAAATGCTCCACTACATGAACTAGCGTCAGCTTGGCTCCGAGCAGGGTAGCTAGACCACTTGCTTGTTCGGTGGCTTGTTAAGCAACGGCTGAGAAATCGGTTGCCACCAGAATATGTTTGTATTGATTCAAAATTAACTCCCTTTTATGCTATTTTTTGCGTTATTCCTAATGCTCAATGGGTATAGCTACAACCGTGTCGGCTCCTGCCCATCTGAGCTGTATAGTGTATTTTTCCGACTGGTTTGGGGCGCAATGCAGTATCACAATAAATCGGCCTTTCTCAATATCGCCGTGGATTGTTGCAAGTTCTGTTTCAGGTATGCCAATTCTATGCAATGCACTGGCGAGTTCAGTCAGTGCCGCAGCGCCAGCCATTGCTCCGCCCGTGAGTGTTGCGCCTGCGATAGCACCGCCCAGCGCCTCGACAATCGGGCCTGCTGCAAGCAAGGCTCCAACGCCCGGGAATATGAACATCCCCGTTGCGCCTGCCAACAGTCCCCATAACGCGCCCCAGAATGCGCCATGCTCCCCCCAGACCTTGACTCGTTCTCTGGTGTCCGAGTAAGTAAGCCCCAGAATGTCATCACCTGAACCGCCGCTTTTATGCAGTAATGAAATCTGATCAGCAGGAAAGTCTTTCTCTATGAGTTTTTCTACCGCGCGGGTTGCCTTAGTTTCGCTGTCATAAGTGCCGATGACGAGTATCTTACGTATTTTTTGATGTTCTTCAGTTGCATGAAGTTGATCGTTCATAGTCTACTGTCCTGATAAATTTCTCTCACAACGATATTATTAGCGAATAGGAATCTCCTGTCGCTGCTCACTGTATGTGGCTTTTCAATGTAGTTCTGTCACTTAAGTGACAGACTTGTTTATTTGATTTACACAATATGGAGAGCCATTAGCAATAGAGTAAGTTGTACTGTAGTTGAGGTGGTCTAATAGATGAATGCTACTCAGTTAATTAGAGCCTCCTTAAGCACAATATACTTAGCTGAAGAAACTATATAGACAAAACTATGATGAACAATATCTTTATAATTTTTGCGCTTACTTTGACTGCCATCTGCTGTGGGGAGATGCTGTGAAGTCTAAAGTCCCTGAGTCAGAGAGGAATAGACTGGCACTGGATCGAACGGTTCTGGCTAATGAGCGCACTTTCATGGCATGGCTTCGAACCGGTTTGACGTCACTTGTTGCTGGGCTGGGTGTCGCCAAATTTCTTAGAGATATAATGCCATTATCGATGCTTCTTGTTGTGGCAACAATTTTTATTCTATTCGCCGCGGTGATCTTTATGCTGGGAGCTTGGAGGTATACCCATTTACATCTACGGATGGAGCACCTTGATATTGATGCGATGCCGACCTGGTTAGTGAAAACGATCAGTCTTTTCTTTGTGGCTTGTTCAATTCTAGCTCTCTGCGGTTTGCTGATCATGACCACCCAGTGAAAAATGTAACCTTAACTTTGAGGCTACAAGCTAATAAAAAAATATGTCAATTGCTAAGGACTGTAGAGGCGACAAGCTTGAAGTATAGTTGATAGCAAAAGGGAGGTTAATATGAAGTACATTGAAGTGGTCACTGAAGAGGGTGATGCAGATACGGTTTCGGTAATCGCAGAACAACATGATGCTTCTGACTTTCGCCTGGGAATTGTGGGTGAAGACGGTAAACAAGCCATGCGATTGCTTGTGGCTGACGATAAGCTTCAATCTTCGCTTGATGCTTTGCAGACACTACTTGGGGCTCGACCATCAATACATATAGTCGTCTTACCTATCGAGATAGAACTACCACTACCTTTAGAAGAAGAGCGCAAAGAAGAAGATTTGGCAGCCGCAACCCGAGAAGCACTTTATAAAGAAGTCGAGAAAAATGCACGGCTGGATCTAAATTTTACGGTGTTGGTATTCCTATCGACCACTGTTGCCACCATAGGATTAATAGAGAACAACGTAGCGGTCGTGATCGGTGCGATGGTGATTGCCCCCCTTCTTGGTCCTAACCTTGCGTTTGGTTTAGGCACGGCCTTGGGCGATATCGACTTAATGCGAAAATCTGCACTGACTAACGTGGCGGGGATTACATTTGCTATAGCCTTGTCAGTTGTTATCGGTATGTTTTGGCAATTTAATGATAACAGTTCAGAGCTTATTGCTCGTACCCAGGTGGGGTTGGATTCGGTTGCCCTTGCGCTCGCCTCGGGTGCGGCTGCTGCACTTTCAATGACAACGGGGTTATCAAGTGTACTAGTGGGTGTAATGGTCGCAGTAGCGTTACTGCCACCAGCGGTCACTCTTGGCCTTATGTTGGGTCATGGGAATACCCAGCTTGCATTTAGCGCAGGTTTACTTTTGCTGATCAATCTGGTGTGCGTTAACTTGACCAGCAAGGTTGTGTTCTTTGTTAAGGGAATTCGCCCTCGTACCTGGGTAGCGAAAAAGAAAGCCAAGCGCGCACTGGTCATATACATAATTTCGTGGTTTGTGACATTGCTCATTCTGGTGTTTGTATTATGGTCGCGAAGTACAGTTGCGGTACAACCATGATAAGGACTGAAACTAAAATTTATCCTCTCTGAGGAGATATAAAAAGCATGGGTCTTGATCCTGTACAAATTCTTCACGAAATCCAGTCAATGCTTCGCTTACTACCCTGGTACTGGATTGTTACCGGCATTCATATTACCTTGGCTACGCTCGCGGCTGGGCACGCTATGTTGTATAAGCGTGATTCGCGTGCAGCGTTGGGATGGGTTTCGGTGTGTTTGTTTTTTCCGGTAGTGGGTCTTTGCTGTATTACATGTTCGGCATCAACCGAATTCAGACACATGCGCGCAAATTGACTCAACGCCGTCCCTTTAGATTGCGGATCGGTTATGAAAGGGGCTCAATGGGTATCAAATCTGTCGCTAAGGGAATCAATCTGGGCCTACCATTAGAAAGCTTCTTGCATGTCTCGGATCGTATGAGTTCCAGACCGCTGACAGAGGGAAATGCGATTAAAATGCTACAGAATGGTGAACAAGCCTATCCTGAAATGCTGGCCGCAATCAATAACGCTATTGAACGTGTGTTTCTGGTAACCTATTTATTCGAAGCGGATGCTATTGGCAAGGCTTTTGTTACTGCCCTTATCTCAGCACAGCAACGAGGCGTTGAAGTTCGAGTGATTGTGGACGGAGTAGGGGAGTTCTATTCCTGGCCGAGGATAAGTAGGACATTGGGCCGGAGGGGAATTCCCGTTGCACGTTTTTTACCGCCCAGATTGTTGCCGTCTCCGTTTTCTGTGAACTTGCGCAACCATCGCAAGATTTTAGTAGTGGATGGCAAACTAGGCTTCACAGGCGGAATGAATATAGGGGCAAGACATCTGGTGGACTCAGAGTTGGATCAGCGTACTGTTGATCTTCACTTTTATGTGCAAGGGGAAGTCGTCTCCCAATTGGAAGAAATATTTGTAGAAGACTGGCGATTTGCAAGCGGTGAAGACCTGAAAATCCCTAAAATCAGACATGTTCTAAACGGAACGGCATATTGTCGTTGCATCAGTCAAGGGCCGAATGATGACCTTGATAAGATATCTCTGGTTATGATGGGCGTGATTTCGGCGGCACAGCATGAAGTCACACTAATTACGCCGTATTTTTTTCCATCCAGGGAGATGATCGCCAGTCTTCAATCGGCGGCCCTGCGTGGCGTTAATGTCACGATTATCCTGCCGAAGAAAAGTAATTTGCGTTTTGTAGATTGGGCAGCGAGTAACCTGTTGTGGGAACTACTCCAGCATGATGTAAAGGTTTATTATCAGCCACCGCCTTTTGCACACACGAAACTGTTTGTTGTTGATGGTCTTTATTCGCAAATTGGCTCGGCAAATATGGATCCACGTAGCTTGCGTCTTAATTTTGAGTTAAACCTTGAAATTTTTGTCGCAGAACCAGTTAAGCGATTGGTCGATTATGCGCGGGAAATTCGCCGTAACTCAACAGAGGTTACATTGCAAGAAGTCGATGGGCGATCATTACTAGTACGTATTCGAGATGCCGCCTGTTGGCTATTTATGCCATATCTATAAGTCGAAGGTGACAGGTTAAGCAAATATAAACAATTTTGTCGGATAGCTTACTTGATCAGTCAGTCAATTCTTTCCTTTTCTTTTCGAATTCCTCATGATTAATTTCCCCGCGTGAATAACGATCAACCAGTTTATCCAATGCAGGCCACTGTTTATCTTGTTTTTTATTTCTGTTATATCCGATGGCTAGCACAACCCAAATAAAGATAATGAGTAGCCAGAATATCCACATATAACCACTTGCGAACCAATAATTGTCATTAAGCATTCTGTATTCCTCACCAAAATGTTAGCTTTTCTTTAGGTAATTATTTTTGATCATATGAATATTCTTGTACAGTTTCCTAGCTTACTTTTATTGCATTATTTCCTTCAGGGTATCCCCACCTCTTCGCAAGAACATAGCAGCTCGCCATCCCCCCCCTTCATTTAGAATATAGACCACATACAGTGGTAACAGAGTAGTGACCATGGACGAAGCAAAATCTGTGAAAAAGCTAACCCAGTCCAGGTAAACGACATTTTTGTGTATTTCTATGTCTATTTTCATGCTTGTTTTTCCGAGCATTTATAGCATCGTTCTGTGTATTATGACGACATGATTTTCAGTTTGGCAAAAATAAGGGCTTTTCACTGGCACTGGCGTCAAATTGAGTAAAGTCAGTTTACCGTGGGTAAAAAAAGTGCCGCTGATAAAAAAGCGGCCTGTCAACGGTGCAACAAAATCTACCTCACAGACCGCTTGGGGTATTTTATGTACCTGTGATTGCGGTACTTTTTGCGTAGTATTTTGTAATGAAGCAATCAGGTCTGATTTGCTCGCATCAATATCGGCATTCACCGAATGAAATACACGCCAGAAAGTGCCATTAAAGTCCCGGCTTACGCCAAGGTACACAGTCGCACCCTGAATCCGATAGGGGCTTTTCCAGATCCGCAGGGTGTTTTTCATCGCTGGGGGTCTCCCCTTGTTGGTATCTTGTTTCGACACTTCGGACGCCTGAACCAGCGCAAAATCATTGATCTGCCCATTCCAGAATACAGGCGCAAGGCTGATATTACTTAAACTGTCGGGTTTAAGTACTTCCTGCAAGAGCTGTTTCAGGTTGAATTTTTGAGCTGTCTGCCAGCCTGCCCATCTTAGTTTCTGCAGCAGCGCATTATCATTTTCGGCCAGAATCGCCACGCCGATGGGTTGTTCTGGCGATCCCAGCAAAGTACTGGTGTATTGCAAATTCTTGCTGTGTAGTGCATTGGCCAACGGTTGCCGGAGTTCCTGTACTGGCGTGTCTTGGTTGGGGGTATGTATGGGTTGGTATAACGCCGCAAAGCCTGCAAAGTAAACAATTACAACACCCAGCAGGGCCATTGAGGTCCATTTTCTGTATTTTTCATTGTTATGGATGTTGCCAAGGTGGCTATGATTGCCTGAGACTGTTTGAAAACTGGCACGGCCGGTTGAAATCAACCATTCAGTCACGCTGATCCCGATAATCAACCACATCGCACCCACCAGATAGCCGCCCAGTACATCGCTGAGGTAATGCAAATCAAGCACAATCCGGCTAAGACCCAACAGGAAAGTCAGTACCATTCCGACAATAAATAGATGCACCCGGCGTGTCCAGGTATGGGAGAAACGAATCAGTAAATAAACTAGAAACCCGTAAAAAGCCACCGCCAGCGTGGCATGTCCGCTAGGAAAAGAATAGCTCTGCTCCAGCAACACCGCCTGCGTGGGACGCGCTCGTTCAAATGCCAGCTTGCCCAAAGCGGTAAAACCGGAACTACCCAGCACGGAAACCAGTAATGGAAAAAACAGAACCCCACGTTTTGCCACATAAAGTGCAGTTCCGATCAGAATAATGGCCGGAACCACAAACCAGACATTTCCCAATTGCGTGACCCAGACAAATAGCCGTAACACTTCGGGCGTGCGAAATACGCTCACCAGCTCGGCAATATGCCGATCCAAATGAATGATCGGATCCGTTGTCAACAGGTCTTCAATGATTCCGCCGAACAAAATCAGCACATACACAAAGCTCAGAACCAGCAAACTCAGGCTAAGCCCGGTAAAATGTGTACGATCCAGGCGTTGATGCACAAAACCAAAAAAATGGGGGTGCTTACCAACCAGTTTTTGCACATCCGAGTTATGCGCCACGGCATCACGTACAGAGCGCCACACCGAAAGCATAAATCCCAGCACAGATTGCCCGTAGCGAATCACGAGGCGCTGCAAGCCCCAAATCAGTAGGTAAATGACAAAAAGCAGCAGTAGCAATAATCCGAATCTGGGTAACCACAATTGCGCGATATTCAGCGATTGTGCGAACAGATACCCAGCGCCCAGCCATTCCAGCCCCCAGCCCATCGCGCCTAGGATATTCCATAGCATGAAAGTCCTTTGTCGCATACCCACCGTGCCAGCAACAAAAGGAATCAGCTCTTTCACGCTCGGAATAAAACGTCCCAGGAAAATACTCTTGCCACCATGTGTATCAAAAAAGTGTTGCGCCGGTTGAAAATGATGAGGTTTTATAAACCAGAATCCCCGTTCGACCCAGTGCTTTCCATAGCGTTTTCCCAGGAAATAATTAAGGTTATCACCCAAAATTGCACCTGTAACAGCAAACCACCAGAGTCCCATAAAATCGGCATTTCCGCCAGCAGCATAAGCTCCGAGTAGTAGTAGTACAGTCGAACCTGGTATCATCAAACCAAGCAGGAATGCGGTTTCCAACAGAGCCGCAAAAAAAGCTACCCAGTAAACTAGATAATGAAAGTGCTGCAGCGAAGGCAACCATTGGTTAACCAGATTTTCCAAATTATTATCCTTTAAGAAGAATGTTTATAGGGTTATTTATTTGCGGCCAAAGCTACACGTGCCGCCACACCGAATGATTCTGTCAGGGTTGGGTGAGGATGAATTGCACCCGCCAGTGCTTCTAAGGTCAAGCCTGCCTTTACAGCGAGTGCGGCCTCACCCATCAGATCATCTGCTCCTTTAACTAGCGCATGTACACCAATAAGCTTGTGGCTCTGTTTTTCATACAGAATTTTTAAAATCCCATTGTCCCGACCCGCAATCTGGGCGCGGGCATCTTGGGCAAAGTCATAGCGGGCAACATCATATTCTATATCTGCATCTACTGCCTGAGCTTCGGCCATGCCGACCATGCCAATTTCGGGCTCGCTGAAAATGACCGCGCTATTGGAATTTTTGTCCGGTAGTGGCACGGCCTTGCCCAGCAGGTTTTTAGCCAGTGCCACACCTTGAGCGGTAGCCCAATGCGCAAACATGGGCTGGCCGATGACATCACCGACTGCATAGATATTGGCTTCACTGGTTTGTAGTTGCGAATTCACTTCTATACCGTGAATGCCATGTTGTACTTCAGTATTTTCCAGACCCAGCCCTTCAATATTAGGTTGCCGACCTGTGGCCAACAGCACTGTTTCGGTCAGCAGGTGTGTTGATTCGCCCTCGTCGTTTTTATATTCGACGAAAACACCGCCGCCAGTCGTTAAGATGCCGCTAATTTGGCAATTCGTTGATATGTTGATTCCATCACTGGATATTTGTTGTTTAAGCCGTTTTGCAAGTTCCTGATCGACGGGGCCAAGGATATGCGAGCCTGCTTCAAGTATGCTGACTTCACTGCCAAAGGTATTAAATATCTGTCCCAGCTCCACGCCAATCGGTCCCGCTCCAATGATAAGCAACTTCTTGGGGATGTGGTCAATATCCAGAATCGCATCACTATCTAGAACACGGGGATGGTCAATACCCTTGATTGGAGGGCGGGTAGGGGTTGAGCCGGTAGCGATAATCGCCTTGTCAAATTCAATGTTTTGGATCTCTCCTGCGTGGCTGCTAATGTTTGCGTGCTTGTTATCCAGCAGCTTGGCTGAACCCAGAACCAGTTCAAGCGAGGGAAATTGCTGTAAATGCTGCATCGCAGCTGTACTACGTTGTTGTAGAATAGCGCGTTTACGCTCCTGAATCGCATACCAGTCGATATGCACATCCTGCGTAGGCAAACACAACCCAAAATCCATTGATTCGCGTAATTCCCGAAGTCGTCGTGCGGATTCACGTAAAATCTTGGAAGGAATACAACCCTCGAACAAACAGGTTCCGCCTAGCCCACGCCCATTTTCTACAAGCAACACCTGTTTACCCGCACTCGCTAGAGCCATTGCTGTGGGGGTTCCAGCGGGACCACCACCGATCACTAAAAAATCATAATACTGTTTCATACTATCCATTCTCCTGGATTGTGCTGTAATCAGGAAACTTTACTGGAAATCGTGCGGTATCTACGCCATAAATCACATGGCGACTACAACTCAGCGTAGAGTTTCACTGGTTAGTCTTTTTTAAAAATAGATGAGTTGTCTTGCAATGGAACCACCAGAGTTTCACAACGGGCATGGTTTTGAATGTAATGTGGGGTTGAACCAAGCAGTTTACTAAACCCTTTTTTCTTCTTTGCACCAAATACGGCCAAATCCGTATTCTGGGCCTCAAGGAAAGACAAAATAGTGGCTCCAGTATGACCACTTATTACGTTTGTATGAATTTCAACACCAGTATTCAAATCATCAGTAAACGCCTTCATTTGCTTTTCAGCTTCGATCAGTAGTTGCCGGTCTTGCTCTATTTCCAGCATAGGATCATAAGGATATCCAGACATAGAATCACTGTAATAAGTAGTTTCATGGACAACATGCAGCAAGGTTAAGTTGGCTTTATAGTACTTTGCGAGTTCAATAGCGCGTATGGCAGCATGTTTTGAATATGCAGAGAAATCCACTGCTACCAAAATATTTTTATAGGGGAGTAACTCTGACGCTACTATTTCTAATGCTTGCTTTTCTCGCAGCCAGTCCCACGCGTCCTGCAAATCTTCGCGATTAAAATACCGAACTTTGCCTGATGGCATGAAAGGTTTTGCCATTAAAGCCATCCAGTGTTCCCAGGCTTTATTACCAACAATGGCAATACGCTCAAGGTCATCCAGATGTTTCATACCAAATTTATAATCATCTTCAGCGGCTTCTAGTTCCCATCCGGAAAAATTATCCAGTTCAAAAAGCAAAGAAATTTTACCAAGTTGTGAAATTTGTTCCTCAAGCTGGGGTAAAAAGGCTTGGTAATCTTCGTGACTTAATTTCCCTGAGGCACGAACGGCAATGGTATTACCATCAAATACTGGAATAAACTGAAACATGACTCTTCCCCCTTAGTAAGTAAACATAATGATTCTAAAATTTAATACAGTTAGAACCTGTCATTTAGATGACACTAAGCGCTTATAATAGAATCAATATCATAAAAAAAACAGGACATCAGTATGCCTAATAGACAATATGAAGAAATACTCGAACGAATACATGGACTACAAGCCCAGTTAGAACAGGAGTTTGATGGGCTGGTTGCAGAGAAACGGGCCCGATTTCAATACTCGCTAAAAAAGGGTCGAGTTTTTTTTAATAAGAGTGTGCGAGATTTCCATCGGCATCATCGTACCGGTATCTGGAGGTATTTATATGAAGCAAAACCGATACATGTTTTGACCGCTCCAGTGATATACAGCGTGATATTTCCATTCTTGCTGATTGATCTTTTTATTTTTATCTACCAGCAAATCTGTTTTCGTGCTTATGGTATTCCCTTGGTAAAACGGAGTGATTATATTGTTATAGATCGGCATCATCTTTGCTATTTAAATGCCATTGAAAAGCTGAACTGTATCTATTGTGGTTATGGCAACGGTTTGATCGAATATGTAGGTGAGATTATTGGACGTACAGAGCAGTATTGGTGTCCGATAAAACATGCACAGCGGACTCCAAACCCCCATAAGTACACTGAAAAATTCGTTGATTATGGCGATACCAAAGCGTATCAGGAAAAATTGGGGGAATTTCGTAAAGAACTAAGAGATAAAAGTTCGAATTCTATTACTTGAATGAGAGGCAATCAATTAGATCACTTCTACCAAGTCATACAATTGATGAATTTCTTGTGACAATGACGGCTGCTATTCCTGAGGAGCTTGTAGTTTATACAATGTACCGCAATAAGGGCATAGTACTTCACCCTTATCATTTAGTTCTAAAAATACCCGTGGGTGAGAACTCCATAAGCAACCGTCAAAAGGGGGGCAACAAATCTCGTTGTCTTTATTGAGAATTTCGCTGGCATCTAGTAGGTGCACTTTTTCGGAATTTGCAGGTTTACAGTGAAGTACTGCGGCGTTTTTACTCATGTGTTTTATACCTTACTTTATTTACTATCAGGATTTGTAGTTGTGTTGGCCAAATAGAGCAGGGAGTAAAACCAGCTACAAATCCTTTTAATCGATTAGCTTATTAGTCTACAGTCTATTCCCATTCCCAAACCATGAAGGTGTCTTATCAAAGAACCTGTCAAATGAGGGCATCGGTGGCATTGCGGGCATCGCAGGGAAATCCGTAAAACCATCTGGAATTAGCTGATCAGGGTTATTTTTGAGCGCATTCAACAAGCTGTTTTTCTTGCTTTCGGGCAAGTCTTTATTGCTTTTAATTTGCTCACGAACCTCATCGTATTTACCTTCAAAGATAAACTGCTTTTTTTCTCCGCCGTTTTCCTGGTATTCCACTTCAGCATGGTAGCGATCGCCATCCATCGTCTTTATCTTGATGGACTCAAATTGCTGCATGACATGTGTTTTACCAGATGGGGCAGGCTGTGAAGGCATCGCGAAATCGGGCATAGCTCTTGGCATAGTCCTTGGCAAAGACCTAGGGAAACTCGGCATCATAGGTTGACGATTGAAACCGAACATGGGATGTCTGGGCATAGGCACTGCGGATAATCTATGTGTGCCCAAAGTAACCTTGATATCCTGTTTGATGCCATTACGTACCACACCCAAAGTAACTTCTTTATTCGCAGTATCGGATGCGACCAAACCCGCTAATTGCTCTGCTGAATACAACTTTTGGTCACCATAGTTGAGTAAAATATCAAAGGCCTGGATACCTGCCTTTTGTGCAGGTGAGTCAGGTGAAACAGATTGCACCATCACGCCTTGTCTTTCAGGGATCACTTCACCAAGCTGCCGTGACAATACTTTGGGTATAGAACTCAATGCCACACCCAACCACGTCTGTTGAGTCTGAACTTGTTGCTGAGTAGTGCCAGGAGCCTGTGCCGTTTTACCCGTGTCGGCAAAAGCAGTCTGCAGTCCTGTAGTCATTGTCACCAATACTAATGAAGTGGCTATCATCTTTTTCATAAAAACCTCGTTTAATCGTGTTATTACGCCTATCTTATTTTTAGGGTCAATCAACCCTTGTGGCTGAAATGTAGCAATATAAATTCCTCAGAACTGTCATTCAAGTGACAGTTTTCATATGTTTGTATCATCATAATCAATGAAAATTAAATATATAGGAGAGTAATGATGAGTACACGTAAAATAGAGAAAGAAAGATGGACTGAATATTTTGACCATCTAAGTAATGTTTCAGACTCACAACTCATTAAAATAGAAGTTGTAAGTATGTCCATTGGTGATCAGGTTGAAGTTGAGGATGTGGAGTTTGCGGGTATCAGCTATGACAATGATGTGATATCAATACAGGCGGGTTCACTTGAACATATGGTGAAACAACCTAAAGAAGTTTTTGTACTTGAAGATGATGATGGATTAAAAAGCATGGAAATTACTGATGTTGAAGGAAGCAAACATATTTTGTCATTTAAAGCAGCTACCTAGTACAGCACCTACACTTTAAAATGACGGACATACAATCTTTTAAATATCTGTAATTCATTGTTTTTTCTATTTTTTAACCCACCTATATAAAGTAGGTGCTGTACTAGTAGTCCCAATACTCTAGACTGGACAGTGAGTATACTAACCCCTTAAAAAGGATGTATATTATGAGCGCAAAGTCTGTTTACGAACAACAATTGCAAAATCAACTCAATGAGTGGAATAAACAAATAAGTGATCTGAAAAAGAAAGCAGATCATGCTTCTGATTTTGATGCCAAGGCTGAATTTAATGGTCAGGTCGAGCAGATCCATGCTCTACAACAAACCGCCAATAAGAACCTGAAAGAACTTCAAGGTGCCCCAGAAATTTCATGGGATTATCTCAAAAAAGATATTGAAATTGTGTGGAGAAAACTTGAAATTGCCATAAAAAACTTAACTTCATTTTTTGAATGAGAATTATTGACTGTTTTTTGAAATCAGTAATGTCAAGAAAAAAGGGAGCTAAGGGCTCCCTTTAAATGTTCAGCATGGACTTGTTTATTTAGATCTGTCAACAACCTGTTTGTACAAATTATTAACTAAAGCCATCATCTCTCGATGACCCTTTTTCATGTAGTCATGTAGCTCTGCATGTTGAGCGTGTTCTTGTCTTTCCTGATTATGAATATTGACCATTTCGTCATCTTCTCTTTCCATAACTCGACTACTAGGATCAAGCTCAGCACCTTGCATTACTTCTTCATGCTGAAGGTCTAGTTCTTCGTGGGAGCGAATCACTTGTTCATGCTCATCCAAAGCATCATTATGCTTTGTAATGACAGCTTCTATCGCTTGTAATTTATCGAGTGCATCTTGATGATCATTTTTCCATAGTTCGATTTCATCAAGCCAAAGCCCATGGTCGGTATGCCAACGAAGGTGGTCTTTATGCTCATTTGCATGATCATCCGTAGTGGCTTTAAGAGCGAGTTCTTTCAGGTTGTTAGTAAACGCATTAAATTCTTCATTGCTTACATCGGCTATTTTGCTTACTTTCTCCCAAATCGAATCTGTTAGATGGGCTGCATCCAGCTTAAATTGTTCTTTATAAGCATCTTTAGCACTATGAAGTGTCTCACCTACTGATTGCAGATCACTTTTTACTTCATTGCTGATTTTCTGTGCTTCTTCTTTTGTAAGTTCTTGCCATGTACTGAGTTTTTCTTCTGCTATTTCAACCGCTTCTTTTAATTTTTTACCGTCGTTATTGATAAGAGACTCTATATTCTCCACCATCTTTTCGTAAGCACTTTGTAGTTTTTCGTGTATTTTTTGTGTTTTCATCGTTTTAATCCTGTTTATTATTAACCTCAGTTATCAAATTTCATTCTTGATATTTGATAGATACAATTCAAACCCAGATAAAGCTGGAGTTGCCTGCAATTCTATTAAAAAAGGGATATAGAAAATGTCATTTAGATGACTATCTTTTTATTTTTAAAGCTGAAGTTTACAATTCAATAATGAGTGAATATTTATATAAATTTATGAGGGTGCGGATATACTTCCGTAAAGTTGTCTGGATATGTGAACATCATATATCTACGCATATTATCCAATGTTAAAAAAGTCTACACAGACTATTCTAGTAAAAAAGGAATTAATGAATAAAAACAATAAACCTATTGGCTTTTGGTCTGCTGTATCAATGGGTATAGGGACAATGGTGGGAGCAGGTATTTTTGCCCTGCTCGGCGAGGCTGGTGCCATTTCAGGCAGTGCAGTGTATATCTCATTTATAATCGGTGGGTTGATTGCTTTGTTCAGCGGTTATTCACTGGGTAAACTGGGTGCCCGCTATCCATCAGCTGGTGGAATTGTCGAATATTTATCGCAAGCTTATGGCATTGGTTTTTTTACAGGTGCGATGAGTCTTATGCTTTATTTTTCAGCAATTGTTTCACTAAGTTTGATTGCTAAAGCTTTTGGTAATTATGCCGTTACATTCCTACCAACCGGAAGTGCTTTATGGTG
>Ga0209633_10002021_pt1 | contig 20095 bp, 16 predicted proteins | sample Cruoilmetagenom1_FD_187290 | JGI IMG/M metagenome (GOLD analysis project Ga0209633, IMG submission 187290) | Oil polluted marine microbial communities from Coal Oil Point, Santa Barbara, California, USA - Sample 1 (SPAdes) (version 2) | ecosystem: Environmental > Aquatic > Marine > Oil seeps ... | reverse complement strand
ACCTGTAATCTCAGTGTTCTTTATACTTAAATCAATCTCTGTTAGTCCGTCTGGTGTGCCGTCGTCACAGACTTCTAAAGATGTGGGTGCTATTACGGTTGGTAGTGGATTCACTATTAAATCGAAAGTAATACTAGATGTACAATTTGTTATCGTATTAGTTAGTACAGCTACAATCGTCTGTGGATTGCTAATGTTAGTATAAAGTCCTGTTATGGCATTAATTTCTGCGTCTGCATCTGCTGCATTGGCATAGTAACTGACCATAATATTCACTTGATCATCCAAAATTTCAACTGTTTTTGTGCTCAAATCAAATTGTTCTTCTTCGTCTCCTGGTGTATTATCATCACACAACTCGAATAGTGTTATTGCTATAGTTATTGGCTTTGGGTTGACAATAAGTTGTAATGTTGTCGTAGCATAACAACCTGTAGCATTATTTTCTATACGTGCATACATTTCCCTAGTAACGGTTGTATAGATTGTAGCTACAGCACTAGTGGCTGTTTCTGCAAGTTCTGGGGAACTATAATAACTCACACTCATACCTGTTTGTAATCCTATTATCTGAGCATCTTTTGTGCTTAAATCAAATTGTGCTATACCATCGGTATCATCATCACAAACTTCTAATGGTGTCGTCGCATTTGCTATTGGGTTTAACAAAACTTCTAGCTGAAGCGTGTTAACATTGTAACAGTTTGTTGTCGTATTATATAAACGTACAAATATTATCTGGTTGGTCATTGTTGTATTCATATAACCATCAAATACTTCTGCCGTATCTGTATCAGCTCCTACTAAGGTATCATGAAAAGAAATATCTATTCCTGTTTGTCCGTTTAATAACTCTGAGACTTTGGTATCTAATGGAAAACCTACAAATCCGTCTGTGTCATCGTCACATACTCGTAAAGGTGGCACTGCAACTATTGCTGGCAACGCATTTATTATCAAATCAAAACTTGTTGTGCTGTAACAGTCTGGATATGATGGATCTTCTACTCTTACATAAATCGTCTCTTGATTTGCGATGATGTTGGTGTAGTTTTTTGTTAAGACATTTGTATTATCGTCTGCATCATCTTGAGTGTTGTGAAACGATACTATATAAATTCCTGGATCTTGTGCACCCAAAATATCGGCTTCTTGACTGCTTAAATCAAACGTCGCAAAACCATCATTGCTTGGGTCATCACAAGCTAACATATCCTCTGGCATTGTAGCTAGTGCTCTAGCGTTTACTACTAAATTAAATACTGGCATTGCCGAGGCATTGTAACAATTTGAATCATCTGAACTCTCTACTCGTACATAAATAGGCTGTGGATTTAACGTATTGGTATAGGTTAACGCTAAGGCGTTATCTCCTATATCTGCATCAGCAAAACTTAAATGATAGCTTACCATATAATCTGTAGCTGGCTGTGAACCTAAAATAATCGCTGCCTGTAAACTTAAATCAAAATCTTCAAAACCATCATTGCTATCATCATCACATAACTCTAGGTTTGTGGCTGGATTAATTGTGGGTTGAGCAGACAACTCCAAAATTAGTGTATCTATTGAATAACAACTTGTACCATTAGCCACAGCTCTTACGTGGATAATTTCACCATCTGTTCCAGTATAAGCATCTGTTCCAGTAATAGCTGCGGTAGCATTTTCCGCATCAATTAAAGAACTATGAAAAGAAACTGTATAATCTGCTGGGTCAAATGGGTTCAAAATATTAGAAATTTCAGCATCTAAATTAAAGTCAGCTGAAGTTGCATTTAAGCTACACTCAGTAACTGTTATTTCATTTAAGGCAAATGGTTCTGCAATAGCAATCACTACTTCATCTTCAGCAGTACACGGATCACCAAATACGGCATCTAAGCCTTCAGCAATTAATTTGTATGTTCCAGATTCTGTAACTGTTAACGTAGGATTGGTTTCATTTGGTATTGTTACACCATTAAATTGCCATTCAAAAACACTAAAGGCTCCGTTAAAATCTGAATTTATTGTATAACTTCCTCCAGTACAGATCTCTTGGTCTACACCTAAATCTACCTGACAAATAATATCGCAATTTGTAGTTGCGTCAGAATTAGGGTCTTCATTTAACACTAAATTAATATAACCGGCGGAAGTACTATAGTTAGTAATCAATAGCATATAGTAGGCATTAGCTGGTGCACTTGGTATATCTATTTGCTCTACTGATACTATTGAGAAACTACAATCAACTTGTGTTGTAGGGTTCAAATTTGCTGGCCCACAAACAGGCTCCGTAAATGGTCCCCAAATAATAAAATCTACATCAATACCAGTACCTGTACCGTTTTGACCTGTAAATTGAGATAATGTAAAACTTAAATCCCCAGCAATAGGACCCGTTTGCATAAAATACCATCTTGGTCTAGGTTGAGAGCCTAAGCAACCATAATCTATACCAGATTCTGCTGTACCAGAACCAACAGGAGAAGGAACATCCTCAATAGCATCACACATTGGTAAAGCACCAGCACAAGTGTCATTATCTAAAACAACGACTTCTATAGTGCTCACTGAACCTGAACATCCTAATGGATTTGTATCTGTAACTGTTAGTGTTACGACATAAGTTCCTGGATTAGGATAAGAATAATTTACCAAAGTACCATCAAGGGTATCGCCATTACCAAAATCCCAAGTATAAGTTGCACCTGTTCCATCTTCTGAGAAAACAGCACTACCTTCAAACGAAATTATATCTCCAGGATCCACTTCAATAATTCCAGAAACAGCCAGAGGATTTGTAGTATCGATAGAAGGTGTAATAGTCTGACAAGGTGTAAAACACTGGATGTTTGCGGACCAACCATCTACATTACCGCTCCCATTAGAAATAAACTCTACCGTTAAACAACCAGTTGTATTTGCTGCAGAAGCAGATATAGCGCCAGGACTATTTGTCCCAAAAAAACTACCCAATAAATTCGCTGATGTATCATCTCCATCATAGATATTCATTGTATCTACATTAATACCTTGTTGTGTTACAAATGATGTAAAATCAAGAACAATGAACTCATCCGAATTTTGAGGGCAAATTGTAGTTACTAAATTCTCATCATTTCCGTAATTACCAAACTCACCACCTGAGTCATAAAAAACACCACCACATTGATTAAATGTACCATTTTGCATCATAATATCTTGAGAGAAACCTAAACTAGCAATAAAGAGTGTAAGTAAGAGTAAAATATTTTTCATTATACTGATTTGTACGTTCGTATTATTTTTTAAATTTTCTGTATTGAGAGGTTACCTGAATAAAATAATTGGTATTATCAATACGGTAAACATAAGTTCCTTTTGCGAAGAAATCCAATTCATATTTTAAAGGGTTAAAGTTTTCAATATTAAAATTGACTTCTCTTTTTATATCCTTATTGTACTCATTAAATAAAGGAACTTCTGAAAGCAACTTACATTTCTTCTGAGTTTCAGGATTGCTATCTTCATAAACAGTAATTCTATTTCTTAGTAGGTGTTTTATATCTTTTAAAAATTTGTCATTATCATACACCATTTCCTTAGCTTTGGATTGATATACTTGATCTATCGTAGCCTTCTCCTTATTAGTTAGAGGTGCTTCAACATTATCTGGATAATCAATTGATATACTTTTTTTATCTTGACTAAAAGCCGAAAAACTTACAAACATTAAGGACGCAAGTAATAGTAATTTTAATTTCATTTTTTATGATTTAATTCAATCTGGAAAATTAAGAAAATTTTAATAAAGCCATAGTTACTTCGCCAATGATATTGGCAGTTTAACGATTATACTTATATAACAATCTTAATTATAAAACTCCTACCTTATTGAAACAGTTTTTATTGTATTATCTTTGCTTTTCGTTTTTAAAAACTGATAACCAATTATTTTACAATGAAAATCGAAAGTGATTTTAACGATATTGATGCCTTAGGAGATGACCACATAGGTTCATCTAGTGACACGCCTTTAAGACCTGATGCTTTTAATTTATCAAGCAGCGAAAAAATAGACCTCATTAAAAGTGATGTAAAACATATTTTAGAAACCTTAGGTTTAGATTTAAATGATGATAGCCTTAAAGGAACTCCTAACCGCGTTGCAAAAATGTTTGTAAATGAAATTTTTGGAGGTTTAGATCCTAACAAAAAACCAAGTGCTTCTACCTTTGACAATAAGTATAAGTATGGAGAAATGCTCGTAGAAAAAAACATTACTGTTTATTCTACTTGCGAGCATCATTTGTTGCCTATAGTAGGCAGAGCTCATATTGCTTACATTTCTAATGGTACTGTGGTTGGCTTATCTAAAATGAACAGAATCGTTGATTATTATGCAAAAAGACCGCAAGTACAAGAGCGTTTAACTATTCAAATTGTTAAGGAGCTTCAAAATGTTTTAAATACTAAAGATGTGGCTTGTGTTATTGATGCCAAACATCTTTGTGTTAATTCTCGTGGCATTAGAGATATTGAAAGTAGTACAGTAACTTCAGAATTTGGAGGTAAATTTAAAGAACCTTCAACCCGAAGAGAGCTTTTAGATTACATCCAATTAGATACACAGTTTTAGTATTGTTGGATGTTTAAGTCGCTAGATGTTAAGTTGTTTTACTTACTGTTGTGAATATGTTGGTTTTGGAGTTGTTTGTTGTTTAGTTTGTTACTCAATATTGGTTAATTGAATACTGTTTGCTGTTAAGTCGAAAAAAACTAAAAATATGCATATATTCATTTGAAAAATTAGAAGTTTGAAAAGAAGCTATTCAATTAGCAGTAAAAACATATAAAACAACAGATTTATTTCCCAAAGAAGAAAAATTTGGATTAATATCTCAAATGCGACGTTGCTCTGTTTCAGTATCATCAAATATAGCAGAAGACACAGCAAGATTAACGAAAAAAGACAAAGCATATTTTATGACCATAGCTTATAGTTCTGCTTTAGAATTATTAAATCAAGCTAATCCCAAATAAACATTAAAATGACTCATATAATTCGTTTCTATTGCTCTTATATTTCATTAAAAAACAAAACCGTAGCTAGCTATGCTTGGATTTTGTAATTCATCTAAGTTCAATATAATTCAAATTATTTATGACTAATTTTAAAATTTATTTGGAATAATTTCAAAAGAATTAGAATTTATTTCTGAAGAAAACTATAAAAATATTAGATTAGATGTCTAATCTATAACTAATAGAATTAATGCGTTAAGAAATCACTTTATAAACATAGAGTAAAACCACTTAACAACTTTTAAAACCGAGTGAGACCGACTTAACAACTCTACAGAAAACAACAAATAACAATGTCATTATACAATACACAACACATAAAAATTTACAATACACTTTCGGGCGAAAAAGAAATTTTTGAACCTATAACTAAAGGTTATGTTGGGATGTACGTTTGTGGACCAACCGTTTACAGTAATGTGCATTTAGGTAATGTAAGAACTTTTATGTCTTTTGATATGATATTTCGCTACTTTAAACACTTAGGTTATAAAGTGCGTTATGTGCGTAATATCACAGATGCTGGTCATTTAGAAAATGATGCTGATGTTGGCGAAGATAAGATTACAAAAAAGGCACGTATAGAAGCTATTGAGCCAATGGAAATTGTACAACGATATACCGTTGATTTTCATAATGTTCTAAATACTTTTAATTTCTTACCACCAAGTATTGAACCAACAGCAACTGGTCATATTATTGAGCAAATAGAATTAATTCAATCTATTATAGATAATGGATTTGCTTACATAGTAAACGGTTCTGTATATTTTGATGTTCATAAATACAATGAATCTAATGAGTACGGCATTTTAAGTAAGCGTAAATTAGAAGATTTAATACATAATACACGAGCACTTGATGGACAAAGTGACAAGAAAAATCCTCAAGATTTTGCACTTTGGAAAAAAGCAGAACCAACTCACATTATGCGTTGGCCATCTCCTTGGAGCGATGGTTTTCCTGGTTGGCATTTAGAATGTACTGCCATGAGCACCAAATATCTTGGAGAATTTTTTGATATTCATGGAGGTGGAATGGATTTAAAATTTCCGCATCACGAATGTGAAATAGCACAAAACCAAGCAGCAAAAGGTCAAGCACCTGTAAAATATTGGATGCATGCCAATATGTTAGAACTCAATGGAGCTCGTATGAGTAAATCTACAGGTAATTATATTAATCCTGCTGAATTATTGTCTGGCGAAAATGATATAATGTCTAAAAGATATAATCCTAGTGTGATTCGGTTTTTTATGATGCAAGCATCTTACAGAAGTGTTTTAGATTTAACAGATGCTGGTCTTGAAGCTAGTGAAAAAGGTTTCCAAAAACTCATGGAAGCGATTGGTTTACTTGATAATTTAAAAACGGGTTCTACCTCATCATTTAATGTTGCAGATTGGAAGCAGAAATGCTACGATGCCATGAATGATGATTTTAATACTCCAATTTTAATCGCCACGCTTTTTGAAGCTGTAAAATTCATCAATCAAGTTAATGATGGAAATGCTAGCATAACAACTGAAGGTTTAGAGTTACTAAAAGAAACGATTGACATATTTGTCTTTGGTATTCTTGGTTTAGTTAATGTTTCAAAAGAAAGTACAGGAAGCGATAAATTGGCTAGTGCAGTTGAAATACTAATCAAACTTCGAAAAGAAGCGCGATTAAATAAAGATTTTGCTTTATCTGACAAGATTAGAGATGAATTAGCTGAAGCTGGAATTCAGTTGAATGATAGTCGTGAAGGGACGACTTTTACTTTTTAAAAAAAAGCCTATCCTAAATCCTTTCCAGAAGAAAGGACCTTGCCACGATTATGAAAAAGATTCTGATTGCACCTTTCCTGTTCATCATTAAAGTCTACCAGACCGTAATTTCTCCGTTTACGCCTGCTACTTGTAGATATCAACCCACTTGTTCTCATTATGTAAAGGAAGCATTGGAAGTTCATGGTTTTTTAAAAGGTGGTTGGTTAGCTTTGAAGCGAATTTTTAGTTGTCATCCTTGGGGAAAAAGTGGATTTGACCCAGTTCCACCAAAAGACCATTAATATTACGTTAATCTTATTTTGAATATCCGCCAAAATACTATATTTACCACATAAATGAATAACTATGTTTTTATTACAGATTGATTGGGATCCTATTAAGTTTATAGACTTAGGGTTTTTTAAACTTCATTTCTACAGTCTAATGTGGATTATTGCCTTTCTTTTAGGCTTCAGAATCATTAAACGCATCTATAAAAAAGAAGGTCAGTCTGAAGAATCCTTAGATTCATTATTCATTTATTCGGTTTTAGGAATTATGCTTGGTGCAAGATTGGGACACGTTATTTTTTATCAGTCAGAGCTCATAACAGAAGATTTTTTTAGCATCTTTTTACCTTTTAAATTTAAAGGTGGTTTTGAATTTACTGGTTTTCAAGGCTTAGCGAGTCATGGTGCAGCAATTGCTATGATTATCTCCATGTATCTTTATAATAAAAAAGTATTACATAAAACGGTCCTTTGGATTTTAGACCGTGTGGTAATACCTGTAGCTCTAGGAGCAGTGTTTGTTAGAATTGGCAATTTTATTAATTCTGAAATTATTGGAAAATATACTGGCAGTGATTTTGGAGTTGTGTTTAAGCAATTAGGTGAAACTGCTCCTAGACATCCTGCTCAATTGTATGAAGCATTTTGTTATGTATTTGTGTTTTTAATTCTCTTTTACTTCTATTGGAAAACAAAGAAAGCTGAACAACAAGGTTTTTTATTCGGCTTATTCTTAGTGTTACTTTGGACCGTAAGATTCTTTGTAGAATATGTGAAAGAAGCGCAAAACATTGAACGCGCAGATTGGTTATTAAATACAGGTCAGCTCTTAAGCATTCCGTTTGTATTAATTGGCTTGTACTTTATGTTTATCCATAAACCCAAAACGAAACTGAGCTAATGCGATATCAACTGTTTTTAAAATCAATAATTATTATTGTTGGACTTTTAATCCTTTCATCTTGTAAAGAAGAAAAGACTACAAAAACTGAAGATAAGGTTGTAGTTAATTTCAAAAAAGAAGGTGTTTTAAGTCTTAAAAAAGCTGAAACAGATTCTATAATTAAAACTATTGATATTGAAATTGCTGAGGACGAATACGAAACCCAAACAGGTTTAATGTACAGAACAAACCTTGAAACCAATCATGGCATGTTATTTATATTTCCAGATGTGCAAATGCGAAGTTTCTATATGAAAAACACTAAGATTCCTTTAGATATTATTTATATAGATGAAAACAAAACCATTGTGAGTTTTCAAAAGAACGCAAAGCCTATGGATGAAACCTCACTTCCATCTGATGCGCCTGCTAAATATGTTTTAGAAATTAATGGCGGACTTTCTGATGAATGGAAATTGGCAGTTGGAGATAAGATAAGTTTTACTTCAACTAATGAGTAAACCATTAAATTTATATATTAAAACACCTTTAGGGCATGATTTAAGTCTTACGGTTTTTAAGCCAAAAACTTCCATTAACAAAAGTATCATCATTTCTTCTGCTACTGGAGTTTTACAACATTACTATTATAAATTTGCTACTCACTTCTCAGAATTAGGATATACAGTTTATACGTTTGATTATTCTGGTATAGGCAAATCAAATTCGAGTATTGCTCACTTAAAACAAAATACAATTGATTTAAAAGCTTGGGGCGAAAATGACCAAGCTTCAGTTATTAGTTATGCAAAATCAGAAAATTCTACATATAAAATTATAGTTATTACGCATAGTATTGGAGGTCAAATTTTAGCTTTCAACAATAAAATCTCCCAAATTGATGCTATCATAACTGTGGCTTCACAAAGCGGTTATTGGAAACATTGGAAAGGTTATGAACGGTTTAGAATGTATACATTTTGGTATGTTATGATTCCGGCATTGACTCCGCTATTTGGTTATTTTCCGGCTAAAAAAATTAAACTTTTTGAAAATCTACCTAAACAGATGGCTTATCAATGGAAACGTTGGGGAAAACACAAAGATTATATGTTAAGTGAATTTAATTTTGAAAATCTTGAATTCAAAAATTTCAATAAACATTTGTTAGTATTAAGTTTTACTAAAGATGAATATGCATCAGAAGTTGCAGTAGATTGGTTAGCTGAACAATTTATTAATGCCAATATAGAAAGACGCCATATAATTCCAGAAGATTTAGGAATTTCTAACGTTGGACACTTTGGGTTCTTTAGAAGTAAGTTTAAAGATTCATTATGGAAGATAGTGGATGAATGGATTGAGACTCAATCTTGAAAAATTTAATACATAAAAAAATGCCTCTCAATTAAGAAAGGCATTTTAAATTCCGAAATAAATTTAGTTATATAATAAACTGAGCTATTAAGCTTCTTCAACTTCTTCTTTCACTTTATTTTTAAGCGCATCAGTTGCATCACCTTTTTTAGCTGTATCGTACATTATTGGTGTTGCGATAAATACTGAAGAGTATGTACCAACAATAACACCTACGATTAATGCAAATAATAGATCTTTAAGTGAATCTGCACCAAAAACAAACATTGCCAATAACACCACTAAGGTTGTTAACGACGTATTTAATGTTCTACTAATAGTACTGTTTATAGACTTATTGATTGTAGTATCAAACTTCCAACCTAAGTTGTCATTAAAATATTCTCTAATTCTATCGAATACAACAACCGTATCATTCAGTGAGTAACCAATTACGGTCAAAATTGCCGCAATAAATGTTTGGTCAATCTCCATGCTAAATGGCATAAATCTCCATGTTAATGAATAGATTCCCAATACAATTAAAACATCATGAAAAACGGCAGCTACAGCTCCAAGAGAGAATTGCCATTTCTTAAAACGTAATAAGATGTATAAGAATACTACAACTAAAGATCCTAAGATTGCCCAAATTGAAGACTTCTTAATATCATCTGCAATGGTTGGACTTACTTTACTAGATCGCATCTTACCAATTTTTGCATCTCCAGATCCATCTAAAAACTCACTGTAAGTGATGCCTTCTGGCAGGTACTTTTGAAGCGCTGTAAACAACATAGATTGCACTTTTTCATCAGCTTCAGTAGAATTGTCTTCAACCATATATTTTGTAGAAATCTTTAATTGATTTGGTCCACCAATGGTTTTTACTTCTGCACTTTCAAAAGCAGCGTTAAGGTCTTTTTTTACTTCTTCAACACTCATATCTTGATCAAAACGTACTTGGTAAGTTCGTCCTCCTACAAAGTCAATACCTTGATCTAATCCTGTTGTGAAAAGAGAACCTAAACTCGCTAAGATAAATACACCAGAAATTATATACGCAATTTTACGCTTTCTTAGGAAATCGATATTTACATTCGTAAATAAGTTCTTAGTTAAACTCGTAGAAAAATCTAATTTCCCACCTCTATTAACGTACCAATCTACAAGTAATCTTGTAATAAATATCGCTGTAAATAATGAGGTTAAAATACCAATAATTAACGTTGTTGCAAAACCTTTAATTGGTCCTGTACCAAATATAAATAAGATTAAAGCCGTTAAACCTGTTGTAATATTCGCATCTAAAATTGAAGACAATGCGTTTGAGAAACCATCTTTAACGGATTCTTTTTGCGACTTTCCTTTTGCCAATTCTTCTTTAATCCTTTCAAAGATAAGTACGTTCGCATCTACCGAAATACCAATTGTAAGTACAATACCTGCAATTCCAGGTAATGTTAATACGGCACCTAAACTTGCTAATACACCAAAGATTAATAAGATGTTTAGCATTAAAGCGATATCTGCAAATCCACCAGCTTTTCCGTAGTAAAAAATCATCCAAAGCAAAACAAACGCTAAAGCGATACCAAAAGATTTCATACCACTATCAATAGCTTCCTGTCCTAATGAAGGTCCTATTTCTTCAGATTGCTCAATTTTAGCAGAAGCAGGTAACTTACCAGCTCTTAAAACGTTGGCTAAATCTACAGCTTCAGTTAATGAAAATGAACCAGATATTTGAGAGTTACCACCAGCAATTGGACCAGAAGATACACTTGGTGCAGAATACACAATATTATCTAATACAATGGCTATATTACCTTGAGTTTCATAAGCTTTTTTGGTCATTTCTTCCCAAATCTTAGCTCCTTTAGCATTCATCTGCATACTTACTGCAGGTCTGCTTACTTGGTCATAATCTTGTCTTGCGTCTGAAATTACTGCACCACTTAGTTCTGGCACACCATCTCTATTTCCTTTAACAGCATAAAGGTCTATATACTCTGAGTCTTCTTGCTGAATTCCCCAAGCAAATTTTACATAACGCATTTCTGCAGGTAAGGATGCTCTATTTTTTGGAGCATTTAAATGCGACATTACTTTTTCTTTGTCCTTAGCCAAGAATACAGCAATTACTGAACCTCCTCTTCCGAAACTTTGAATACCAAGCGGATACGCATTTTCTACAGTAGTAGAATCTTTTTCTATCTGACCTGTTAATTCGTCAATAGTATTAGTAATACTATCTTGTTCTTCTGTTGCTTCAACAACCTCATCTTTAGTGTCTTCTTTTTTATTAGCTTCAACTAAAGTTTGATTAACTTGTAGTACATAAGGTGCTACTTCTTCAGTCTTATACGTTTCCCAGAACTGTAACTGAGCTGTTTTAGTTACTAAATCTTTTACACGCTCTATATCTTTAGCTCCTGGTAATTCCAAAAGAATACGACCAGAGTTTCCTAAACGCTGAATGTTTGGAGACGTTACACCAAACTTATCAATACGCTTACGTAATACTTCGAAAGCTGAAACTATAGATTCATCAATTTTTGTTTCAATGATGCCTTTAACTTCGTTATCTGACATATCAAATTTAATGACATCACTCAGCGTACGATTCGCAAAAATATCTGGAGACGCTAATTTTGTATCTCCTTTTATAGCATCAAATGCTCTAAAAAAAGATTCTAAGTAAGATTCTTGTGCATCTTTTTGTAATTCTTCAGCATCATCTAAGGCCTTGTTAAAAACAGGATCCTTACTATTGTTTGCTAAACCTTTTAAAATGTCTCTTACAGAAATCTGAAGGATCACGTTAATACCACCTTTAAGGTCAAGACCTAAATTCATGGCATTATTTTCTACTTCAGTATAGTTGTATTGTGCTACACCTAAATTGTAAACATCAATAGATTCAAACTTATCACCTACTTTAATTTTAGAGGTTTTTAATGAATCTAAGTAACGAACTACTTCAATATTTCGTTTAGATTGGTAATCATCTTCTGTACTAGCATATTTAGCGATTGCTGCTTCTTTAGCAGTATCTTCAATTTGATTAGCTTTGAACGTAAATGATAATTGGTAGATACTTACCAATCCAAATAAAAGCGCAAAAAGCTTAATTATTCCTTTGTTTTGCATTGTGATTGTTATTTAATGTCGAATTTTTAATAAAAATTTAAAGGCGCAAATATAGAATTTACACCATAATCCGACAATGTTTTTTTAGTAATTTGATTTTTAGTCTTTTGAATGATGAAAAGGACTTGAAATGAAGTGGAATTATTATAGATTATATAATTCCCTGTACGATTGGTCCTGCTCTAACTTCAGGAATTTTATAGGAAAAATTGTCTATTGCAATAGCAATAGTAGTGTTAACCGAAACAGCAACATTTATTATTCCGTTATTCTGTTTTGTACGAATCTGTTTTGCTGAACAATTAACTTTAAGTTGATTGGAATGATCGGTCTTTTGGTTAAATTCAGAGACTTGTGTGCCTTCAAAATCCCAATTAATATCACTACTCGTCTTAATTTCAGAAATATTAAGCTTGTAGTCTTTTACGTTTTTATCTTCAGGGAAATTACTTGAATGCTTCTGCGAAGCTTCATAAGCTACCTTGAAATCGTCACCATTAAAGAGTATGTTCTCTATATATTCTACATCAGCATCACTATGATAGGTAATTCTAAGTTGACCATCTTCGTTTTGTCCTATCTGAATTTTAGTAACACCTGCACTTTGTAGTTTGCTTTGAATCGCTTCAATAGCGTTTTCTTTATCTTGTGTAGTACTTGATGTCTCTGAAAACTGAATTAAAATCTGCTGATTAGGAACTGTTGTTGACTCTATAAACGTTGTTAAAAACGCTAAGAGTACAACTATAACCCCAAAATGCAGTTTGGTTTTCATGTCGCAAATATAGAAAAAATACTCCCAATAATTATCGGGAGTATTTTTAAATTATCAATCAGTCTATTTCACTACCTTCTTCGCGATAAGAAGCAAAAAAACCTACCACAGAACTTACTGAAAGTGCGACAAACAAATTCATTTTATAAAAATGGAAAACTAAAAACGCACATATTTGTCCAACACAAATAAATATTATTAAAGCTAATAGCTTCTTTTTATTAAAAATAAATTTCATTCAAAACTATTTTCAAAATTCTTATTTTACATTCCTTCCATTTTAGTATAACCTTCTGGAGGTGTCATACTGAATTTTTCATCTGGCACAGCTACCTTATCTATCTTAACCACTTCACTACTCACGGTAATATTAGATCCCATTTGATTCGTTGTCATTGTGAAATATAGCGGAAACCCTTCTACCTTATCTCCCATAGCAGTAGTGTTTGGACTAATTGCAGAAATTTTATCCGTTACAAACATTTGCATTTCTACGTCTTGCCCGTTTTGTTTCATAGTAACGATGATTTGTTGACATTCATAGCCTAAAACTGTTTTGGTTTGGTTACCTTTTTTTACGGTAACAGTCTCCAAATCCTCTTTACTAGGCTCAATGGATTGCAATGTATATTTTTTTCCTTGATATGGATTGTCCATTAACATTAGCATTTGTTGGGTAGCACCATCTATAATCATAGTTATATCGCCTGCCATTGGGTGAGTGGTTTCGTTTCGGGCTTTATCGCCTTTAAAATACGAAGTGGAGTTGGTGTCTCCCATACTCTGAAGCTGAGTATTCATTTGTTCATTATCACTAGACATCGTTTGTTAAATGGTCATAATACCTACTTCAATATTTTTTTGCGCATTTGCGATAACACTAAACGTAATTGCAAAACTCAGTAATAATACTTTTTTCATGTTTTTGTTTTTTTAATCATTCTATATAACATAAAAACCTTACCAACATATTAATGTTAGTAAGGCTTTATGCTATTTTACTATGTAACTTAAAGCTCTAACAATCCATTGGTCTTTTTAACACCTTCTGCACTTGCTGCCATGTGTGCTTTTTCAGCATCGCTTAAAGAGACATCTACAATCTTCTCAATTCCGTTTCTACCTAAAATTACTGGTACACCAATGCAAAGGTCACTTAAGCCGTACTCTCCATCTAATAAGACAGAACAAGGATAAATTTTCTTTTGATCGCAAGCAATTGCTTGAACTAATCCGCTTACAGCAGCACCTGGTGCGTACCAAGCAGACGTTCCTAATAATTTAGTTAGTGTTGCTCCTCCAACTTTAGTATCTTCTTTTACTTGATTTAAGCGTTCTTCTGATAAAAATTCAGAAACTTTAATACTGTTTCTAGTTGCATGCGATGTTAATGGTACCATACCTTTATCGCTGTGTCCACCAATTACCATTCCGTCAACATCACTTATTGGAGCTTCTAAAGCTTCTGCCAATCTGTATTTAAAACGTGCAGAATCTAATGCGCCACCCATTCCAATAATTCTATGCTTTGGTAAACCTGTTGTTTTATGCACCAAATACGCCATGGTGTCCATTGGATTACTCACTACGATGATGATTGTATTTGGAGAATGCTCAACTAAACTTGTAGATACCATTTTTACAATACCTGCATTAATTCCTATTAATTCTTCACGAGTCATACCTGGTTTACGCGGAATACCAGAAGTAATTACACAAATATCACTATTTGCTGTTTTAGAATAATCGTTTGTACTTCCTGTAATTTTAGTATCAAATCCATTTAAAGATGCGCACTGCATTAAGTCCATGGCTTTACCTTCTGCATAGCCTTCTTTGATATCAAGAATTACAACTTCTGAAGCAAAGTTTTTAATTGCAATATACTCTGCACAACTTGCGCCTACTGCGCCTGCGCCAACTACTGTTACTTTCATTTGTTTTTTATTTTAAATTAATGCCCAATGGAATTCGCTTACAATTATTGTTTTTTCATCAAAACAGTCGCTAAGCTCATTTCAAAATTATGTATGTTTTTATTCGTTAAAAGTACAAATACAAATTTAAGGTTTTAAGCTTGAAATTCCATGACATAAATCATAGTATTGAGAAATAAAAAAAGAGTAGTCATTTAACTACTCCTTCATGCATATATTTGAATGGTATTACCTCACACTAAACGCAATACCAACAGTTGCTGTGTTATAATTCTGAAACGTATAATCTGCAAATATTTTAAAGATGCTTAGATTTAATCTTGTACCAATTGTTGCACGCATACCATTGGCTTCAAAATCTAAATTAATAGGATTGCTAATAGTTTCGCTAATTGTACCTATTTGGTTTCCATTACTATCTTCCACATCATAAGTTAAGGTGTAATCACCTTTCATTTTAGCGGTTGTTTTTCCGTTGTTGTATCCAACACTTCCATAAAATGTAATCAACTTAAAATCTAAAGACGCTTATGCCTGAACCGTCCATGTATTCAATTTGAATTCTACTTCACCATTAGAGACAGCAACATTATCCGTTAAATCTTCATCTGTTATTTCATAAGCGACACTCATATTTGTAAATGCTCCTAATATGGATATACTAAGCGGTAATTTATCTATTGGTCCTAAATACTGTGTTAAATCGTGCTGCAAACCAAAACCAAGTAACTTAGCTTCTACACCATCATAGTTTTGAGTTGGCACAAAACGCGCTTTAATATCAGTTTTAAAGGGTAAGCCAAACCCAATTTGTACGGTTGGTGCTGGTACTGCATTTATAGGTAAATCTTCGGTTATACCTCCTGGCATATCAAAGCTTGCTAGTTTATATGTACCATCTCCATTATCAATCCTAACATCAATAATAGTTTCCGTATCATCTTCACTCATTATGGTTGGCACTTCATTTTGACCACTAGGTAAGGATATAACAGAATAATCAGTAGGTACAAACGCAAATGTTTTGGCTGCATCTGGTACAAATGAAGCATTGACTCCAATGGTAAGATCAAAACCAAATTTCTTGTGAACCTTGGCTGTTGTTGCCCAACCGCCATTCATACTATACATTAAACCTTCCATTACAGGGTTTAAGTAGTTTTGCGACAATAAACTAGCATCATCTGCTGCTAGTAAAATAGTTTCTAATTCCTGAGCTTTAGCCAATTGCATACTCGCAATTACAATAATTGAAGCGATTAATTTTTTCATACTATTCAAGATTTAAATACAAGTAAAATTACAAAAAAACGTTTTATATCAATTTAAACATGAAATATTGCATTTAAACTCGTTCATTTTCCGTTCTATTTTCTTGTTCACAATTTCGGTAACTAATGCTTTGAAAATAAATCACAGCATCATAGAACAAAAAAGCAACTTCGTTTCCTATACGACATTGCGAATTTAATTTAGTATTATCATTTTTATTGCATTAAAACGTATTGTGGTTTTCTTCAAAGTTCTGAATTTTTGGCACAAAAAAAATACCTAAAACTAGGTATTTTTTTTTTAGATACTGAAACGCGTTCAGTTTAACAAAATTCACAATTTATCTACGCATCAATATTAGCATAAATAGCATTCTTCTCAATAAACTCTCTACGTGGTGGCACTTCGTCTCCCATTAACATTGAGAATACTCTGTCTGCCTCTACTCCATTATCAATCTGTATTTGACGCAAAGTTCTAAACTCAGGATTCATTGTTGTATCCCAAAGTTGTATTGCATTCATCTCACCAAGACCTTTATAACGTTGAATCTTTGCACCATCACCAAATTTATCCATTAATGCTAAACGCTCATCATCATTCCAAGCATATTCCTTTTTCGCTCCTTTTTTCACTAAGAATAAAGGCGGTGTTGCAATATAGATATGTCCATTTTCAATCAACTCCTTCATATAACGGAAGAAAAAAGTTAGGATTAAGGTTTCAATGTGAGAACCATCAATATCAGCATCACACATAATGACGATTTTATGGTATCTTAATTTTGAAAGATTAAGTGCTTTACTATCTTCTTCTGTTCCGATAGTAACACCAAGAGCTGTAAATATGTTTTTGATTTCTTCGTTTTCAAAAACCTTATGCGTCATTGCTTTTTCTACATTAAGAATCTTACCTCTTAATGGTAGAATTGCTTGAAACGCTCTATCACGACCCATTTTGGCTGTACCACCAGCCGAATCTCCCTCGACTAGATAAATTTCGCAGATTTCAGGATCTTGTTCAGAACAATCACTTAATTTCCCAGGTAAACCACCAATACTCATTACGGTTTTACGTTGCACCATTTCACGCGCTTTTTGAGCTGCGTGACGTGCTTGTGCTGCTAAAATTACTTTCTGAACAATTGTTTTAGCATCGTCTGGGTTTTCTTCTAAATAATCAGTTAACATTTCTGAAACCGATTGACTTACTGCAGCGGAAACTTCTCTGTTCCCTAATTTGGTTTTGGTTTGTCCTTCAAACTGAGGCTCTTGAACTTTTACAGAAATAATCGCTGTTAAACCTTCACGGAAATCATCACCAGCAATATCAAATTTTAATTTATCTAACATTCCAGATTCGTCTGCATACTTTTTTAATGTATGAGTCAATCCACGACGAAAACCAGAAAGGTGTGTTCCACCTTCATGTGTATTAATATTGTTTACATAAGAATGTAAATTCTCAGCGTACGATGTATTATAAATCATGGCAACCTCAACAGGCACGCCATTTTTTTCCCCTTCAAAAGCAATAACTTCTTTTATTAATGGATCACGACTTCCATCTAAGAACTTAATAAATTCTTTAAGACCTTCAGTAGAATGAAATGTTTCACCTTCAAAAGAACCATCTTCTTTAGTAAATCTTTTATCTACTAAATGAACCGTAATTCCTTTATTAAGATAAGCTAACTCTCGCAATCTGCTCGCTAACGTATCGTAATTATACTCTAAAGTTTGTGTGAAAATTGTAGCATCTGGCTTAAACGTAACTGTTGTTCCTCTTTTATCGGTTGAGCCAACTTTCTTAACAGGATACATGGCTTTCCCTTTTTCATATTCTTGCTCCCAGATTTCACCTTTTCTAAAGACTGTAGCTTTTAAATGATCTGATAATGCATTAACACAACTTACACCAACACCATGTAATCCACCAGAAACTTTATACGAATCTTTATCAAACTTTCCACCAGCACCAATTTTAGTCATTACAACCTCTAATGCAGAAACTCCTTCTTTTTTATGTAAATCTACAGGAATACCACGACCATCATCTTCTGTGGTTATAGAATTATCTTCATTTATAGTCACGGTAATATTATCACAATGACCAGCTAGTGCTTCATCAATGGAGTTATCTACAACTTCATATACCAAATGATGTAAACCACGGACACCTGTGTCACCAATATACATGGATGGACGCATACGTACATGCTCCATGCCTTCTAACGCCTGAATACTATCTGCTGAATAATTATCCTTATTAAACTCTTCTCTTTTTTCGCTCATTATAAAACGTTTGTTGTTTGTTGTTAATTTGTTTGTTGAGCCATAAAACGACTACAAAAAAAAGACGCTCTACAGCATCCTTTTGAATACAAACAAATATAAGAAATAATGCCGCTTTTTTAAAGCTTTTTATGGATTGAATGCGATAATTATCAACATTTGTTAATTACTTAAAAGTGTCTTAAAATGGCTTAAAAGCACTTTACATTTGATTCTTTACATTTTTGAAGCTTTCAAATTTTCTAAAAATCCTTAAGTTCCGTAGAAGCGTTATTATTTAGATTCCTTTTTTAAATTTTGTTACCATCAATTCTTCTTTTCATTAGCCTAAACAAAAAAAATGTCAAAAAAAGATCTATTAATCATAAAATCAAATATGAGTGAGAATTATGTAAGAATTTTCATTTTTTTAAATAAAAAAAGTGTATTTCATCGGTTATTTTTGCGTTTTAAAGATTTTATTTTATATTTGCGCTCAGAGTTAAGTTAAAAAATAACATCAAAATTTTAAGCTTTTTCAATCCAAAAACAAATATTTATGGAAATCGTTAAACACAAGAAAATAACTTCATCAAAACAAAAAACTAGATTGAAATCAGTTTTTTTGTTATCATTTTCTTTGATAATGAATCTTATATTTTCGCAGGCACCTGCAAACGATAATTTTACAAACGCAATAGATGCAACAACAATTATTAACAGTTGTTCTGCTGATGCAGCCTACACAACAGTTGACGCAACACCTGATTTAAATGAAGGCAACAACTGGAACAACAATGGTCCTAAACATAATGTTTGGTTCAAATTTACAGCACCTCCAACTGGTGAAATAAATATTACCATTGACACAGATGCTTCCAAAGGAACTCAGCGACTTACACAATTAGCACTCTGGCAAGCAGATGGCATTACCGAAATACAAAGTGAACATTATGCCTTTACTTATGACGACGTAAACGTAGGTGCCGTAAACCTAACGCCTGGGAATACTTATTATGTTTCCGTAGACACGCACTCAGTAGGTTATAGAGGAACATTTACTTTATGCATACAAGATGCTGTAGACTATGATTTTTATGAAGGTGCTATTGATGTTACTAGCATTATAAACAGTTGTTCTGCTGATGCAGCCTACACAACAAGTGGTGCAACACCTGACAAAAATGAAGGTAGCAATTGGAACAACAATGGCCCTAAACATAATCGTTGGTTCAAATTTACTGCACCTCCAACTGGTGAAATAAATATTACCATTGACACAGATGCTTCCAAAGGAACTCAGCGACTTACACAATTAGCACTCTGGCAAGCAGATGGTATTACTGAAAT
>Ga0209633_10002020_pt1 | contig 20118 bp, 14 predicted proteins | sample Cruoilmetagenom1_FD_187290 | JGI IMG/M metagenome (GOLD analysis project Ga0209633, IMG submission 187290) | Oil polluted marine microbial communities from Coal Oil Point, Santa Barbara, California, USA - Sample 1 (SPAdes) (version 2) | ecosystem: Environmental > Aquatic > Marine > Oil seeps ... | reverse complement strand
CAAAAAAAAAAAAACTTAAAACCTTAAAAAAGGATATGAAAATTGAACAATTTTTATATCCTTTCTAATTCTGAAAATATTTATTGCGTTACTTCTGAAAGTGCCGTTTTACATATGAAAACTAGCAGATTAGCAAACAATAACTTGTCAATTAATAATGAACAGGAATTGTGCACAATCACTGTTTTGAAAATACGTTGTTGTAAATAGTACTTTATAAGTTTTGTTGTATTCTCAAATACCGTTCACCTTCTTTTGAATAATCAACATAATATCCTTCGTGTCCAATTAAAATTAAAATAACTCGATTTACTATGCTTATATATGCATCCGATAATTTTTTGATTTTTAAGAGTTCATCATAATCATCAGTCTCAAGTTTTTGATGTGTCATTAAGTTTCTAGCTAAAATTGCTTTTGCTTCAATAGAATCTCTTTCATAATTCATATTTAATTCATTAAAAAATATTTTTAGTTTTTCACCTACACCCAAATTATATGGATTTTTAAGTTTGTTTAATACGGATTTCCCAAAGGAATAATCAACTAATTTCATTTCTAATGATTTTAGTTCATCACTAATTAAATTCTGATATTCTTTTTTTTCTGTTTTTGTTTTCTTTTGAATTAGTTTTTTATTTTTTAAATATGAATCTGCTAACACCTCTAATCCTGAAGCAATTATCGGCAAATTAGTTCCGATAGACAAATCATTTCCAATCCATAGTTTCCATAAACAATCGGAAATATTGTTTGTTTCATATTGCTCTATAAAATTAGAAAATAAGCTATTGATTAATTTTTCAAAGTAAAGTCTATCATAGCCATTTTTTAATGGCACAGGGTTAATATTTCCATTCATTCTTAGACTTCTTTTCCAAGAATTATTAGATTTCATTTTAAGCACATTAAAATCTTTACAATACTCCGTTGAACCAATATTTTGCATATGATTTCCTAAAATGAATGAAATAAACTCTTCAACTATAGTTTTTATTTTATCATCTGGGAATACCGAATTATTTGACCGATATTCTATAGACAAACCATTCGACCATTCAGGTAAATATTTTTTATTTACCTTTTGTATTATTATTCTGAAATCTTTATAATTAAGTATAGCAAAATCCCAAGATGTTGAATACCCGTTTCTAACTTCTCTATGATTTTCTAGATGCTCATCTAATCCATGCCTTATTTTATACTTAACTTGATTTTCATATCTAGTAGTCTGATTAGCAAATAAAATCTGTGGCATTGAGCATAAATACCATTCAGTTTGTATTTCTGCTTTACCAACAGAAATGGACTCAATACTATCAAAACGGACATTACATGAAAAGTTGTGCCAAATACCAGTATTAGTTTTATAAGAGTTTATTTTTATGGATTCAATTGTCAGATTTTTTATTAAATAATCAAAGTCATTATCATTTGCTAAGATGTTTTCGCCTTTAATAAAGCCAACATTTTTTCGGATTCCATTTTCTTGATATTCCAAATCACTATATTCGTTTGTAGTCCCTTTTATAATACCTTTTAATCTAAATTCAGTATCTCTACATACTTCTATTTCAGAATCAAAAGGAATATTATAATATCCCTTCTCACATTTTATCGAAGATAATATTAATGGAAACGTAATTCCCTCCCATTCTTGCGACAATTTAAAAAAGTCAGAGTTTTGCATTGTATAGAACTATAATAACATGAGACCGTTTCAATTATTAATATCAAAATTTAAGTATAGATAATTTTTACAAATCAATTAATTGAATAGATAAACAGAGCATCCATATTTATAAATGACTTATAAAGAATTCAAATTTCCCTTAGCCTCCTCAAACTCCATAACCATATCCTTAACAATCTCAGTTACCGATTTCAAATCATGGATTAAACCAGCAATCTGCCCAATCTCTAATTCGCCATCGTCTAAATCGCCTTCAAACATACCTCGTTTTGCCCTTGCTCTTCCTAATAATTCTTTAAGTTGTTCAGGTGTTGGTGCAGTTTTATAAAGGTCTTGCAACTCGTTATAGAATTTATTTTTAATTAGTCTAACTGGTGCTAATTCTTTTAAAGTCAATTGTGTATCGCCTTCTTTAGAATCTACAACCACTTGTTTAAAAGCTTGGTGTGCTGAAGATTCTTTACTGGCTACAAAACGGCTTCCCACTTGCACTCCATCTGCTCCTAAAACCATACAAGCTAACATCGCTTTACCAGTAGCAATTCCTCCTGCTGCGATTAATGGAATTTGAAGTTGTTCTTTTACCATAGGAATCAATGTTAAGGTAGTAGTTTCATCTCTTCCGTTGTGTCCTCCTGCTTCAAAACCTTCAGCGACTATAGCATCTACTCCTGCTGCTTGTGCTTTTAATGCAAATTTTACGCTACTCACAACATGTACTACTGTAATCCCTTTGTCTTGTAACCATTTGGTCCAAGTTTTTGGATTTCCTGCAGATGTGAAAACAATCTTTACATCTTCTTCAACAATAATATCCATGATTTCTGTAATGTTAGGATATAGCATTGGCACGTTAACACCAAACGGTTTGTCTGTTGCTGCTTTGCATTTTTGAATATGTTCTCGCAAAACATCTGGATACATAGAACCTGCGCCTATTAATCCTAAAATTCCAGAATTGCTTGCCGCAGAAGCGAGTCTCCAACCACTATTCCAAATCATTCCTGCTTGGATAATTGGATATTTTATATTGAACAACGATGTGATTCTATTTTTCATTTATTGCTTTATAAATTTGAATGTTTTTGAATTTGATGATGACACTAATTTCAATAGATATATTCCTGTTGACAATTCTGACACATTTAAGGTTTGAAAACCATCTTCAGTAAGTCCGCTAAACACATTTTGCCCTAACTGATTATATATTGAAAACTCGACCAAATTTGTACTTTGAGGGATTCTAAGATTTAATTCACTATGCACTGGATTTGGATAAAGGCTATAATCTTTAACCTCATCTTCTTCAAAAGATAAAGCAATAGTTCTCGCCAAATCTAAATCTGGAATTCCATAACCTAAAAAATCATCTGGTGTTGCAAATTGCGATGCAGATTGCCTAACAAAACCCATAATTTCGGTTGGTAATGCATCAGGAATAGCTTGCCATAAAGATGCAATGCCACCACACATAATTGGTCCACTAAAAGAGGTGCCATTGTTTTGAACAATACTATCAAACTCATCTATAACAAAAGCTGCTCCACCTCTTGCAACTACATCTGGTTTTTGATAACCTACTTGAGTTGCACTTCCTTGCGAACTAAACGATACATAATCTCCATCTCCATTCACCGCTCCTATACTCAAAACATTTGGTGAATCTGCTGGAGAACCAACCGTTTGCCAATCTGTTGCACCTGCGTTACCTGCACTTACAACGACTAAAATTCCTTTTTCTACTGCAATAGAAGCACCTTTAGTAATAAATGTCACTTCTCCATTCATATCTGTTGGTGTATAATTGTAATTAGAATTATCAAATACGCGATAACCTAAAGACGTATTTATCATATCTACTCCTAAGCTATCTGCACGTTCTGCAGCTTCTACCCAATAACTTTCCTCAACAGGGTTTTCACTTCCAGAATCTTCTGTTCTGAACATATAATATGAAGCATCTGGTGCTGTGCCAACATACAGATCTTGTACAAATGCAGCCATTGTACTCAATACTTTTGTACCATGATTACTTCCTGCAAAATCATAAACATCTGAAGTTCTGTCAACAAAATCATAACCATTTAATAAGTCATTATTATCTCGTAATCGTTGAAATGCTTGCATCGTATTTACGTTTGGAAATCCTGCATCCATAACAGCAATTGTGATACCTTCACCTGTAAAATCATCCAGGTGAAGATTGTCTGCATTAATCATTTCTACTTGGTTTTGAGTATCTCCATAAGTAAAGACAATCGTTTCATCTTCAACTTCTGTTTTATTTAAAATTGAAGCACTTCGTGAAACAGAATTCAAACTATTATTTGCAAAATCAATACTATCAACATAAGTTAAATTGCTTAGTGCATTAATATCTTCTTCAGTTCCTCTAACGTGCACTGCATTAAACCATTTCGATTTTGCCATAACGGTAATTCCTGTTTGGGCTTTTAAATCTGAAATATAAGTTTCATTTACTGGCACATCGCGATCGTCAATAGCAATATTGTGATTCTGTTTTCTATCTATTGCTTTTTGAGTAAGAATACTAATTGGGTTTGCTATAGCCGAAGAAATATTGGGCTTGTTTGTTAGGTAAATCCATGCATCTTCTTGTGAATAGCTGTTTATTATAAAACAGGAAAAAAGAAGTATTGTGAAATTTCTAATCATAAATTTATTTTTGTTGAATTGAAGTCGAAATGATTCAGCAAATAAAACACCCCTAAAGTCCCCTCAAGGGGACAATTTTAACATAAAACATATAGTGAAAACTTAAATTCAATAATTGCAATTTAAGAAATAACTCCTGAACCTACCAATTCATCTTCAAGATACCAAGCTACAAACTGACCTTCTGTAATTGCAGATTGTTTGTTTTTAAATTCTACATACAAACCTGAAGACACCTTATGCAAAATTGCTTTTTCTAAAGGTTGTCTGTAGCGAATTCTTGCTAAAACAGGCATGGTTTCGCATTCATTTAATGCTAAATCTTCTCTAACCCAATGTAATTCTTCATTAGAAACGAATAGCACATTTCTATATAATCCAGGATGATTTTTTCCCTGTCCTGTGTAAATTATATTGTCTTTTACATCAGTATCAATTACAAACAAAGGTTCTACTTTTCCTCCTACGCCTAAACCTTTTCGTTGTCCTTTGGTAAAGTAATGCGCACCTTGGTGTTTACCTACTATGTTTCCGTCTGATAAATTATAAACTGGCTTTTTAGACAAGTATTCTAATTCCTTTTCTTTTAAAGTAAACTCAGGAATTTCTTGATTATATATTTGAAAGTTCTCTTCTATCTCAACAATATCACCTTCTTTTGGTTTTAATTGTTGTTGCAAAAATTCTGGTAATCTTACTTTACCTATAAAACAAAGTCCTTGAGAATCTTTTTTATCTGCTGTAATTAAATCTTGTGTTTTGGCAAGGTCTCTAACTTCTGGTTTAGTTAATTCGCCAATAGGAAATAATGCTTTTGCTAATTGCTGTTGTGATAATTGACATAAAAAGTAAGACTGATCTTTATTATTATCTGCACCAGCTAAAAGCTGATGAATTTCTTTTCCGTCTTTTTCAATTATTGCTTTTCTACAATAATGACCAGTTGCAACGTAATCTGCACCCAATTCTAAAGCAATATCCATAAAGACATCAAACTTTATTTCGCGATTACAGAGTACATCCGGATTTGGTGTGCGTCCTTTTTCGTATTCATTAAACATATAATCTACAATACGCTCTTTATATTGTACGCTTAAATCTACCGTTTGAAAAGGAATACCCAATTTATCTGCCACCAACATCGCATCATTGCTATCTTCTAGCCAAGGACACTCGTCTGAAATGGTTACAGAATCATCGTGCCAATTTTTCATAAACAGACCAATAACCTCGTAACCTTGCTCTTTTAAAAGATAAGCTGCAACGCTAGAATCTACTCCTCCTGAAAGTCCGACGATAACACGTTTCATAATACTTCCTGCGAAAGCAGGAATCTCTTTTTAATTAATAACCTGGTGTTTCTATAAACACCCCTAAAGTCCCCTCAAGGGGACAATCCAAACATTCAACATTTTAATTGCGAGAATGTTTTAGTTCGAAAAACTCTGGCAAAATTACAAAATAAAAAAGGCAATCCTATTAAGATTGCCATTCTGAAATACTATGTTATTGATAGATTTAAGCTATTGCTTTTTTGTTATCACTTTTTGATTGGTATGATCTATTTCTTTATTGACTTTACCATCTTTATAATATTTCCAAATGCCTTTTTTTTGGCTTTTCACAAAATTACCTTCTGAAGTTATTTTTCCGTTTGAATCATAGTTAATGGTTTTACCTTCTAAATGATCTTCCTTATAATGTGTATGTCTTAATACTATATTCTTTTCTGAATACCATTTTGATTCGCCATGAAGCAATCCGTTTTTATAATTGGCACTTTCTGCAACTGAACCATTTTTAAAATACACAAAGCGTTCACCTTCAAGTTTTCCTTCTTCATTATAATTTTCGACAATCATTTTAGATGATGAATTTTTATGATAAAAAATCCATTCTCCAATATAACGTTTGCCGTTCATTTTGCCTTTGCTTATTATTTTTTTTGTTGAAGCAAAAAACGTAACATCTGCAATACTATCGTTTTCATTAAATACCTTTATTGCACTTAATACACTTTTGCCAGCATTTAAAGTGTAGAACTTAAATGAATCTATTTCCTTGCCATGTTTAAAAACACCTTCATAACGTTTCTCTTTGGTCTTATGGTAATTTTTTGTCCATATACCATGACGCTTACCATTATTATCAAATTGATTAACGGATTTTTGGGTAAAACCTATTGAACAAATTAATGCGAAAGTTATGCTTAAAAATATTTTTTTATTGTTCATTAAATAATCTTTAAAGCCGTAAAAAGCTTCTATGTATTGAATAATTTAAACTCAAAAAAGTGAAAACTATTTTATATACCTACAATGTTTTTGAAACCTTGCAGCACACAGTATCTAATTATTTCTTCTTACCTTTTTGTTGTGCTTGCTTTTGTGCTTCAGCTTGAGCCATCATGTCTGCCATTTTCTTCTGAAACTTGTTTTGCTTCTTAGGTTTTGTTTTACTGACTTCAATCCTAGCTAATACTTTTTCTTCATCAATGATATAGTTTTTAATCACTAACATAATACCAATACTAATTAGGTTAGATATAAAGTAATACAAACTCAAACCAGAGGCATAATTATTAAAGAACACCAACATTAACAATGGCGAGAAGTAAATCATATACTTCATCATTTTACCCATATCTGGCATTCCTTCTTGTGTTGGTTGCGTTGCCATTTGCTGACCTGTTGTCATTTTCATGTAAAAGAAAATAGCAATAGCTGCTAATATTGGAAATAAACTTACATGACTACCATAAAAAGGAATGTGAAATGGTAAATCTAAAATAGAATCGTACGAACTTAAATCTTTTGCCCATAAAAAGGGTTGCTGTCTTAAATCGAAAGCAGAAGGGAAAAATTGAAACAAAGCATAAAACACAGGAATTTGCATTAAACCAGGTAAACATCCACTCAGTGGACTTGCTCCAGCTTTGCTTTGTATTGCCATGGTTTCTTGCTGTGCCTTTAATTTGTTGTCTTTGTACTTTTCTCTAACTGCATCTAATTCTGGCTTTAAAATTTTCATTTTAGCTTGAGATAAAAATTGCTTGTATTGTACAAATGATAATACTATTTTAGTTAAAATAGTCATAACTACAATTGCAATACCATAAGGAAGAAAACTACCTAAAAATGTAAATAATGGCATAAAAATATAGCGGTTTATCCAACCAAAAATGCCCCAACCAAATGGTACAATTTCATCTAAATTTCTATCATATTTGTTTAAAACTTTAAAATCACTTGGTCCAAAATATAAATCCATTGGCTGGTTAAGTTCTCCTCCTTGAAATGCTAACGGAATTTTAGATGCATATTGTTTGGTAAAAACGGTATCAATTTCTTCGTCTTCAACTAAGTCTTTAACTTCTATTCTTGCTTTTTTGAAAGCATTATCGGTTAGTAATACTGACGTAAAGAAATGTTGTTTGTAGCCAATCCAAGTAACATCTTCCAAATCTTCTTCTGTATCTCTTGCACCTGTATAATCTGCTTTTCCGTTTTCGTGCTCGTAATGAATATCTGAATATCTATTCTCGTAACTTATACTCTTTGCATGACGAAAGCCTTTTAAATCCCAATTTAATTCTATAGGATGCGATGTATTAAACACTCCACTTAAACCTTGAGATTTAATTGAGAAGTCAATCATATAATCATCAGGCTTCAACTCGTAACGGTATTCTAAAAATTCCGTTTCCGACACTTTAAGTTTCATGGACACTACTGTGTTTTCACCACTTTTAGAAACCGTAGGTTCAAAAGGAAAATCTTTTGTATTGAAGGTACGATTATCTGAAGTTCCGAACGTAATATTAAAAGCACTATTCTTATCCTTAATTAAGTAAATTGGTACAGAATCATAATCGACAAAGTTTCTCAATTTTACTTCTGCCAAATAACCACCTTTGTTATTGAACTTTAACTCAAAAACATCAGTTTCAACTTTTGTTTGCTTATTTGATGCAGATGGTAATGTTAAGGCATAAGCAAAAGAACCTACTTTATTCTGAAGTGCAACTTTCTGTGTAGAATCCAATGCTTGTACATTTGCATAATCATCTGCAGTTGTAACCTTGGTATCTTCATTCTTTGTTGCTTTTTTCTCGGTTTCAACCTTTTCTTGCTCTGCTATTTTCTGTGCTTCGAGCTCTTCAGGCGTGGGCTGGTTTTGGTACATAATGTATAATAGAATACCAAATATTAGTACAAAGCCTATTATAGAGTTAATGTCAAATTTCTTTTCTTCCATATTTATTTTTCGTCTTTCGATTAGCTTCGCAAACTACCTACAAACAAAATATATTTTGTTTTTGGTAATGCTCAAGATAAACTTCAGCGGTAATCTTATTAGTTTTTCATTTCAGCACAAGACCTGTCAGGTTTTAAAAACCTTACAGGTCAAAGTCATTTCTTTTTGGATAACAATTGAACAACCCAAAAAACTGTCCAAAGTTAATTTTGCGCCAAAGTGGCACGTTTTATATTAAATTATACTACTTTTTCTTCCTCTTAAATTTTAAAGCCGCAGCCACAAATGCAATAAATAATGGATGTGGATTTTTCACAGTACTCTTATACTCTGGATGATACTGCACTCCTACAAACCAATTATTTTCAGGTATTTCTACGATTTCAACTAAACCAGTTTCTGGATTAAAACCTGTGGCTTTCATACCAGCTTTTTCAAACTGATCTTTATAGTCATTATTAAATTCAAAACGATGTCTGTGTCTTTCCGTTATCATTTCAGAATTATACACTTTATAAGCTATACTGTCTTTTTCAATTTTACAATCCCAAGTCCCTAAACGCATGGTTCCTCCTTTATTAACCACATCTTTTTGCGATGCCATTAAATTAATCACAGGATCTGGCGTTTTCTCATCCATTTCCATAGAATTTGCGTCTTTAAGATTTAATACGTTTCTGGCATATTCAATCACTGCCATTTGCATACCCAAACAAATTCCTAAAAACGGAATATTATTTTCTCTTACAAAACGTACAGCATCAATTTTACCTTCAATACCACGCTCACCAAAACCAGGTGCAACTAAAATACCGTCTAAATGACCTAATTTGAATTCTATATTACTTTCAGATAAATATTCAGAATGAATAGATTCTACATTAACCTTTACTTCGTTCTCTGCTCCTGCATGTATAAAAGATTCAAGAATAGATTTATAAGAATCCTGTAACTCTACATATTTCCCAATTAAACCAATTGTAACTTCGCTTTTAGGGTTTTTATGACGTTTTAAAAACTCGTTCCAACGCTTTAAATCTGGTACATCACTTTTGAGTTGTAACTGGTTTAAAACCACTTTATCTAAACCTTCTTCTAACATTAAATTTGGCACATCGTAAATGGTTGAAGCATCAATAGATTCTATAACCGCTTCTTTTTTTACATTACAAAAACGCGCCAATTTTGTTTTAATACCATCGTTAAGTGGATGCTCTGTTCTACATACCAAAACATCTGCTTGCACACCACTTTCCATCAATGTTTTCACACTGTGTTGGGTTGGCTTGGTTTTCAACTCACCAGCAGCAGATAAATATGGGACTAATGTTAAATGAATAACACAAGTGTTGTGCTCACCTAAATCCCATTCTAATTGTCTAACGGCTTCAATATATGGTAAGGACTCAATATCACCAACGGTTCCACCAATTTCAGTAATCACAATATCATAATCACCAGAATTACCAAGAATTTGGATTCGGCGTTTAATTTCGTCTGTAATATGCGGAATTACTTGTACTGTTTTTCCTAAAAACTCACCACGTCTTTCTTTATCTATAACACTTTGGTAAATACGACCAGTCGTTACATTATTAGCTTGAGATGTTGGTACGTTTAAAAAACGCTCGTAATGCCCTAGATCTAAGTCAGTTTCTGCTCCATCATCTGTTACATAGCATTCACCATGCTCGTACGGATTTAAAGTACCTGGATCAATATTGATGTAAGGATCTAATTTCTGAATGGTTGCTCTGTAACCTTGTGCTTGTAGGAGTTTAGCTAAAGATGCAGCTATAATGCCTTTTCCGAGAGAAGAAGACACGCCTCCAGTTACAAATATATATTTAGGGTTTGTGGTCATGTTGCGTTGTTAAACGCATGCAAAATTACGAAATTTAATCAGTTATTCTCTATTTGTTTATGCTTAGTTACTAAACTCATTTAAACTTTTTGAGTTAGTCATTTAATTTCCGTGCCTTGTTATCATTAATACAAGAGATACTGAACAATTTTAAGGGCAAAATATACTAAACTTTATAAAAGAACTACCAAATGATGAAGCTTGTAAAGCCTATTTAGCAAAAATATTAATATAAAATTGAAACAAATTCAATTCGCTATATTCACTTATTTATTTTCTGATTTATAGCTGTTTTTTCCACTTAAAGATACTAAATATTAGCGATAGTCTTTATTTCTCCAATAATACGATCTGCTAAAGTATCAGCCGCTTCTTGCGAAGGTGCTTCAGTATATATTCTAATTATAGGTTCTGTGTTACTCTTACGAAGGTGTACCCAACTATCTGCGAAATCAATTTTCACACCATCAATAGTCGTTAAATTTTCATGACTGTAATTAGATTCCATAGTTGTTAAAATCCCATCCACATTCAATCCTGGTGTCAATTGAATTTTCTTCTTACTCATATAGTAACTTGGATAAGTTGCTCTAAGTTCACTCACTTTCATTTTCTTTTCAGCCAATAAACTTAAAAATAAAGCTACACCAACTAAAGCGTCACGTCCATAATGAGATTCTGGATAAATAATTCCTCCATTTCCTTCACCTCCAATAACCACATTATTTTTCTTCATTAAAGCAACCACGTTCACTTCTCCAACTGCACTTGCTTCGTAAGTTCCACCATGCTTTTCAGTAACATCACGTAAAGCTCTTGTAGAACTCATGTTACTTACGGTATTACCAGGGTTTTTACTAAGTACGTAATCTGCACAAGCTACTAGCGTATATTCTTCACCAAACATTTCACCAGTCTCATCCATAAAGGCTAAACGATCGACATCTGGATCTACAACAATACCAAAATCTGCATGGTTTTTTACAACTGCTTTGGCTAAATCTCCTAAATGTTCTTTTAAAGGTTCTGGATTATGAGGAAAATGACCTGTTGGATCACAATATAATTTCACAGGCTCAACTCCTAAACGTTCTAATAGTAATGGAATAGCGATGCCACCAGTAGAATTAACACCATCAACCACCACTTTAAAATTAGCATCCTTTATGGCTTTGGTATTTACCAATTCTAATTCTAAAACTTCGTCTATATGTAAATCAATGTAAGCTTCATTTCTGGTAATTTTCCCTAAGTCGTCTACCTCAGCAAAATTCATGTTATTAGATGCTGCAATCTCTAATATTTTCTGACCTTCTGCTCCATTTAAAAACTCACCTTTTGCATTTAAAAGTTTTAAGGCGTTCCATTGTTTTGGGTTATGACTTGCCGTTAAAATAATACCACCATCTGCATGTTCCATTGGCACGGCAATTTCAACTGTTGGTGTTGTAGATAAACCTAAATCAATAACATGTATTCCAAGGCCTACTAATGTATTCATCACTAAATTCTGAATCATTTCTCCAGAAATTCTTGCATCACGTCCAACAACCACTCTATAAGTTTCTTTCTTGCGTTGCGCTTTTAACCATGTGCCATAAGCTGCTGCAAACTTAACTGCATCAATTGGTGTTAAATTCTCATCAACTGGTCCTCCAATTGTACCTCGAATTCCTGAAATAGATTTTATTAATGTCATAAATAATAATTTTCAGCAAATATAAAGAGTTATACTGTTTTTAACTTAACTCTTATTGAATTTTTGTTTTAGCCAAATCTGGCTCTTCACCAGTTAGGAAATAGATAAAGGAAAGCAGAATTAATAATCTAAGCATCTGATTTATTCACATAATCATTGATTAATAATGTGAACAGTAGCTAATTATTTAATATAGCGGTTTTACTTTGTGAATCATTATTGCATAATGCTTAAAACCTGAGTTTGACGTCATATTTTAATTTCATACAATTAGTATGAATGTCAAAACAAAAAAGGCTCTCATATTTGAGAACCTTTTTAATATATTTAAGCTAGATATTGAAAACAATCCCGAAAGTTTTCGGGACAGCATAACATAATAGTTATATTATCCTAAAACTTCCTGAACTTTATCTGCTGCTTCTTGAAATTCAGTTGCACTCATAACATCTAATCCAGAATTGTCAATTAATTTTTTCGCTATGTCTGCGTTTGTTCCTTGTAAACGTACAATGATTGGCACAGTAATGTTACCCATATTTTTATAGGCATCAATAACACCTTGCGCTACACGATCACATCTTACAATTCCTCCAAAAATGTTTATTAAGATGGCTTTTACAGCAGGATCTTTTAATATTATTTTAAAAGCCGCTTCTACTCTAGCTGCATCTGCAGTACCACCAACATCTAAAAAGTTAGCTGGCTCTCCACCTGCTTGCTTAATTAAATCCATAGTTGCCATTGCTAAACCTGCACCATTAACCATACAACCAACGTTGCCGTCTAAGTCTACATAGTTTAATCCTAAAGCTCCAGCTTCAACTTCGATCTGGTTTTCTTCACGTAAATCACGTAATTGAGCTAAATCTCTATGTCTATATAATGCATTAGCATCTAAAGTTACTTTAGCATCTACTGCCATAATTTTACTATCACTTGTTTTTAAAACTGGGTTGATTTCAAATAAAGAGGCATCAGATTTATCGTATGCTGTGTATAAAGCCGTTACAAATTTTGTCATTTCTTTAAAAGCAGCACCAGATAGACCTAAATTAAAGGCTATACGACGTGCTTGAAATGGTAAAATACCAGTTGAAGGATCAATTTCTTCATTATGTATTAATTCTGGTGTTTCTTCTGCAACCGTTTCAATATCCATTCCACCTTCTGTAGAATATACAATCATATTTCTTCCTGTAGCACGATTGAGTAACACAGACATATAATATTCGTCTGGCTCATTTTCACCTGGATAGTAAACATCTTCAGCTACTAAAACTTGATGTACGCGCTTTCCTTCAGCAGAAGTTTGAGGTGTTACTAAATCCATTCCTATGATTTGTCCTGCAATATCTTCAACTTCTTGAAGGTTTTTAGCCAACTTCACTCCTCCACCTTTGCCACGTCCTCCTGCATGAACTTGCGCTTTAATAACATGCCATCCTGTACCTGTTTCGGCTGTTAATTGTTTTGCTGCTTCAACAGCTTCTTTAGCACTTTGAACTACAATACCTCTTTGAATACGTACTCCAAAACTGTTTAATAATTCTTTTCCTTGATATTCGTGTAAATTCATCTTTAATCAGAAATTTATTGGTCGCACAAAAATAAGCATACTAATAGTTTTTACCAATAGTTTTTAGAATGAAATGATTTAAACTCTAATCGTTTTAATAAACAGAACATTGTAACTCTCAATTTCTATTTTTCGCAATGTATTTTAGTCTTTTAAACGTTTAATTACTGAAAACGCTTTATCAACCAAGTCATCTTCCACTATTATTGTAAACTCATTAGTCGTAGAAACCACTTCATATAAGGTAATCTTCTCCCATGCCAAACGCTTAAATATTTGATAATACAGACCTGCAATTTTAGAATTACCTTTAGGTAAATAAATACTGATAGCAGACAGTTTGTCTTGTAATCCTATTTGTGCTTCGTTTTTAAACGCTTTTAAGACACTTTGTTTTTCGGAAGTTGAAATAATAATATTGCTTTCAAACATACCACGAGTATAGGCATAAAAAATTTGATGATTAGCACTTGTTTTTTCTAAAACTTGTGAATGACTATTTATCAATGTTTTAGAATTTTGAAACGTGAAATCGCTTAAATTTGAACGTACTGTAATGTCGCCTAAATTTTTAAAGACTTTTTTTAAACGAAGAGAATTCTCTAAATATAAAGGGTTTTGATGTCGTCTCAATGCCATCATTATTGCTCCATCTTTTACAGGTTTCCGCAACATCTCAGAAATAGGCTCATTTAGATCTTTAGCTAATGCCGAAAAATTAATTATTTGTCGCGATAAGCCTTCTTCTAAAAAAGGACTAGATAGTATAATCTCTTGAACGCATAATGCAATTGTTTTCAATTTGTTAATTATTTAACATTATGTGTAAAAATAGTAATTTTCTTTTATTTTTTATGTTTTAACTTATGATTATATTTATTTTGATTTCTTAATTAATTAGAAATTTTAAGATTTAAAAAGAATGGAAAACAAAACCTTATTAAAAATTGCTTCGGACTTTGGAAGTCCTGTTTATGTTTATGATTCAGAAACGATTACAACTCAATATAAACGTTTAACAAAAGCATTCAGCAAGGTAAAACAGTTAAAACTTAACTACGCAGTTAAGGCACTTTCTAACATTTCTATTCTAAAATTATTTAATACGCTTGGCTCAGGAATTGATACTGTTTCTATACAAGAAGTACATTTAGGCCTTAAAGCAGGCTTTAAACCAGAAAACATCATTTTTACTCCAAATGGAGTTTCGCTTGAAGAAATTGAAAAAGCTGCAAAACTCGGTGTACAGATTAACATCGATAATCTTTCAATATTAGAACAATTTGGAACTAAGCACCCTAAAGTTCCTGTTTGTATTCGTATAAATCCTCATGTTATGGCTGGAGGAAACACTAATATTTCTGTTGGTCATATTGATAGTAAATTTGGGATTTCGATTCATCAAATTCCTTTATTGCTTCGTATTGTTGAAAACACCAAAATGAATATCAATGGTATTCACATGCATACAGGAAGTGATATTCTAGATATTGATGTGTTTTTATATGCGAGTGAAATTTTATTTGAAACGGCAAAAAATTTTAAAAATCTCGAATTTATAGACTTTGGTTCTGGATTTAAAGTGCCTTATAAAGCAGATGATATTGAAACTAATATTGAAGAATTAGGTAAAAAATTATCTAAACGTTTCAACGAATTCTGCAAAGCATACGGTAAAGATTTAACTTTAGCTTTTGAACCTGGCAAATTTTTAGTGAGTGAAGCCGGAGTATTTTTAGCGAAAGTAAATGTGGTGAAACAAACAACTTCTACCGTTTTTGCACAAATTGATTCTGGATTTAATCATTTAATAAGACCAATGCTTTATGGCTCTCAGCACGACATCATAAACATTTCTAACTCAAAAGGGCGAGAACGTTTTTACTCTGTGGTTGGTTATATCTGCGAAACAGACACGTTTGCCAATAACAGACGTATTTCTGAAATAAAAGAAGGGGATATTCTTTGTTTTAAAAATGCTGGAGCGTATTGTTATTCTATGGTAAGTAATTATAATTCACGTTACAGACCTGCTGAAGTTTTGCTACATAATGGTAAAGCACATCTTATAAGAAAGCGTGAGATTTTTGATGATATATTGCATAATCAAATTGAAATTTCATTTTAAAACTTAGAGCGTTACTTAATTTTTAACGCTTTTTTTTATATCTTACAACTTCCCTAAGTCTTTTAATCCCAACCATTAAAGGCTTATGAGTAAAACCATCTTCACATTTCTAGTTGTATGTTTTATAACATAATTTAGCTTTTCGCAATCTAAAATTTTAAGTTCAGAAGATTTAAAAACCGTTTCAATTGACTCGTGTTTATCATGGATGCGGCAAAATACTTATACAGGAAAAGATTTAGACAATTTTCATGCTATTGGTCTACAAACTTTAAAACGCAGTTTAGAAACTAAAGATCCAAAAACTATTGCTACAGTGCACGAGGAAATAGCCAATTGGCATGGTTATAATGGTACATTTTCACCAGATTCCGTTGTGAAACATACTGAAAAAGCATTGAAATACCATTTGCAAGGCGATGATAAAACCAAAATTGCTGACACATACAGAACCTTATCCATGGATTATATGAATGTGCAAGAATTAGAGAAAGCACAAAATGTTTTGTTTAAATCCATTGCACTTTATGAAGAACTAAAGAGTGAAAAAGGTTTAGGAAGTGCTTACCGATCTTTAGGTGTACTTTATCGGGTTACGGAAGATTTTGAAAAATCTATTGAATATACACTTAAAGCCATTCCTATTTTAGAAAAGACCGAAAACTATGCTGCTGTTGCCATTGCGCAATTCAGTCTTATTATTGGTTATGGAGAACTTGGGGAATTTGAAAAAGCCTACGAAGCGACTGATTATTGTTTAGAAATCACGAAAACGAAAGCACCTAAAGAAGTTTTTATTCCTGTGAGAGCGCATTCTTTTAGAGGCGATATCTATTTAAAAGTTGAAGACTACACCAATGCACTTAAAGATTATATTAAAGCTTGGGAACTTTGTGTCGCCAACATTGGTGAAGAACGCTGTGCTACTTATAGAACTGAAATTGGTAAGGTGTATTTGCTTCAAAAAGATTACAATAAGGCCTTAGACCATTTGTCTGCTGGTGTAAAAACCTATGAAGACCAAGGTAAAGATGGCATTATTCAACCTTACTTAGATTTAGCAGAAACCTATTCTAAACTTGAAGATTTTGAAAATGCCCTGATTTATAAGGATAAAGCGACTTCCAATTCCACGAAAATTTTAGAAGACAAGATCGCCAATCTTGAAACCGAAACCATAATTAAATACGAAACTGGAAAAAAAGACGAAGCACTAGCATCACAAGCCCTTTTAATAGAACAAAAAAGTAAAACCCAAAGCTTAATTATTGCCGTTGCTGCCTTATTGGGATTATTACTTTTATCACTACTCTACTTCTTTAATAAAAACAAAAAAGCAACTAAAATAATTGAAGCTAAAAATGCTGAAAATGAATTACTTCTTAAAGAAATTCATCATCGTGTTAAGAACAATCTTGAAATGGTAAAAAGTCTAATCTCTTTACAATCTGCCCAAATGGAAGATTCGGCGAGTAAAGATGCTATGATTGCAAGTCAAAACCGTGTGCAATCCATGGGAATTATTCATCAAAAATTATATCAAGGCAACAATCTAGGTAGTATAGAAATGAAGGATTATTTCTTAAACCTCAGCGAAGGTATTTTAGATACATTTAACGCAGATGACAAAGTAAAAATTGAATGTGCCATGAACAACTTAGATCTGGATGTTGATACAGCTGTACCAATAGGATTAATTGTAAATGAATTATTAACCAATGCATTAAAATACGCGTTTCCGGATGATAAAAAAGGGGTAATCTCTATCAGTTTAGAAAAGACAAAGGAGAATCATTTAAAACTAAAAATAGCAGATAATGGTATTGGTAAAATTAAAGGGCTGGCAGCAAAAGGCACAGGATTTGGCACACAATTGGTTAGTTTATTAACCCAACAACTCAATGGAAAAATGACTGAACGTAGCGAAAGTGGTACGCTAATAGAATTTGACTTTTTAACAAATACAGCAGCCTAATGAGCAAAAAGACCAAAATATTAATTGTAGAGGACGAAATGATTATTGCAGCAAACATTTCGCTTCAGCTTACTGAATTAGGTTATGAGGTGACTGGTATTATACCAAGAGGCGAAGACGCACTACTTCATATTAAAGAAAACAAACTAGATATCATACTTTTAGATATTAACCTAAAAGGAAAACTAGATGGTATTGAAACTGCAGAAGCCATGCAGAAAACACATAATATTCCTATAATTTATTTAACGGCAAATATTGATGATGATCATTTTAATAGAGCAAAACAAACCCATCCTTATGGCTTCATTTCAAAACCCTTCAAAAAATTGGACCTTCAGCGCGCCATAGAGTTAACCATTAGTCAGCTTCGGTCAAAATCTTCAGAATTAATTGACTCTAATGAAAGTAGCAATAAACCATTTATACTAAGTGATAGTATTTTTGTTCGTCATCACAATACGATGGTAAAAGTAAATATTGAGGACATTCTTTACATTGAGGCAGAACGCAATTATTGTCGTATTTACTCTAAAAATAAAGAATATCTATTAGTAATGACTTTAAAGGATATGGCAGAAAAACTACCTCCAAAACACTTCTTAAGAGTACATCGTTCATTCATCGTAAACTTATCTCAAATCAATGAGATTGGGACAAGTCATATTGTTATTCAAAAAAAGGCGATTCCTGTTAGTAAGTCATTAAAAGATGAATTATTAAACCGTTTACAAACCATATAATTAGCATAACACCTCTTAAAAATTCTTCGATAAACAAATAGTGCCTTTCGGATAAAATAAATATCATTTCGTCCTATATCAGTTTTATTTTCCTATGATTATCAGTTACTTGTGGCAAGAATTCTAAACAGGAGTTCATATATCATTAACTATTAAAAGCTATTAATTATGAAGATTTTAAAAACAATTTTATTCGTGGCATGTTTTGCATTATTGCTACCAACTACAACACAAGCCCAAGAAGACCAAAGTGTTATCATGGATTTAACTGCGTACACTATTAAATTTGGTGAAAACTCAAATTTTACCGAAGATGTAAAAAAATGGAAAAAATGTTACAAGAACAATAATGGGACTGGCACCTGGAATGTTTGGCATCGTTTACAAGGAAAAGGTAATATATATGTAGCTACAAACCTATTCAAAAATTGGGCTGAAATGGAGCAAACTGATGCTGCAGGAAAAGCTTGTCGCTCAATTGCTATGGAATTCATTATACCTCATATTGAAAATATTGAGTATAATACAACAAGGTCTATGCCTGAATTTAGTCGTAAAACAGTTTTAGAAGGTTTGTCTCTTGTTTGGGTAACCAGCTTTAAAGTAAATGATAGTGAGGCTTTTAAGGAAGCTGTAAAAGAAATGAGTTCTGCTATTAGTAAAAAAGAAGGTGATAGTCGTGGTTATTGGTACCGTTTTATGGGTGGAGAAGCTGCTGATTATTTTGTTTCTACACCGTTTACAGGTTTTGCAGATCTTGATACTGTTAGAGAAGGTATATGGGAGCTTTATGAAAATGCAAATGGCAAATCTAAATCAGATGCCTTACGTCAAAAATTCATGGATGTTATTGATGAGCAATGGAGCTACACCTACACGCTCGAAACTGAATTAAGCATGCAAAAGCAATAAATTTTATTTTATACAATTTACAATTGTATAAAAACAAAATTAGACAGGCACTATGTGGAGATAGGATCAGTAATGGTTAAAACTACTTTAAACAGTTTTAAAGTTTTTGCTATTAGTTAATGATACTGCTGTTACTGATTTGCCTGTCTTTTTTTTATAAAATTTATGTCCTATAGTTCACATACATTCCTCCATTAATTAAGTGCGTAATGTTACAGTTTATCAATTTTGGAAAGCACAGAACAAAAGTAGAAAGCTTCAATGTTTAGAATAAAGTGCCAATAACAGCGAAGGTTAAAAAAGATTAAAAAATAGAATAATAAACAAGCATTATGTGGAGATAGGATTGGTAATTACCATACATACTTTAAACCTGAGTTCGACGTAAGCTTTATTTTCCAGAACCCTAAGAAAAAGGTGGTATTTGAAGTATAAAATTAGAAGGAATATCTGGATATTTTAATCATTTTATACGAAAAGCGCGCTTTTTATTTGGGTTTCTAAAAGATTTGATGAATTTTTTCCAATTTTTGCTATAATTTCTCAAATTAACGAGTTAGTCCTTCTAAATTCTAACTTCAAATTGAATAAA
>Ga0209633_10002019_pt1 | contig 20118 bp, 20 predicted proteins | sample Cruoilmetagenom1_FD_187290 | JGI IMG/M metagenome (GOLD analysis project Ga0209633, IMG submission 187290) | Oil polluted marine microbial communities from Coal Oil Point, Santa Barbara, California, USA - Sample 1 (SPAdes) (version 2) | ecosystem: Environmental > Aquatic > Marine > Oil seeps ... | reverse complement strand
ATCATAAGTAGTATGGGTCGTTTTTCTATAATTTTGCATACGTCAAAATTACAAAAAACTAAAGTCGTCGCCTAAAGGCGAGGGATTTAACCCCAGAATGATACATTAAAATTCTAAACCCTATTCAATAAAACGACCACTCAACTTTGAATTATACTAAAGAACTAAAAATTAGTGCTGGAAAAGCCATCTGTTATTCTGGCTTTAGAGAAGGACAAATGCCTGGAGGAATTGTACCATCCTATGAAGAAATTAAGGAAGATCTTTTACTACTACACAAGCATTGGAAATACCTACGATTGTATGATTGTGACGAACATGCAAAACGTGTATTAGAAGTTATCAAAAAGGAAAAGCTTGATTTTAAGGTCATGCTTGGCGCTTATATAGTTGCCGAGATGAATAATTTTGGATGTCCTTGGGGCGGCACCTATACAGATAGCGTTTTAGAAAGCAACAAACATATGAATGCTGAGAGAATTAAGACATTAATAGCATTCGCCAATACCTATCCTGATATAATTTTTGCACTTTCTGCAGGCAATGAAGCCTGTGTTGACTGGACGGATCATTATGTTCCTGAAAAAACTGTGATTCAATATATCAGAATGATAAAAAAAGGAGCGAAACAACCCGTTACTTTTTGTGAAAACTATACACCTTGGCTCACCAAACTAAAAAATTTGGCTGCTGAAGTCGATTTTATCTCCATTCATACCTACCCAGTTTGGGAATATAAAAACATTCATGAATCCCTCGAATACACGAAGCAAAACTACTATGCTGTCGCAGAAAGTTATCCTGATAAATTAGTGGTCATTACAGAAGCAGGTTGGGCAACCCAATCTAATGGTAGAGGTATTAACCCCAATAATGTCAGTGAAGAATATCAAAAAATCTATTATAACGACTTAATGAACTGGACCGAAAAAGATCGTATTTTAAACTTCTTTTTTGAAGCTTTTGATGAGCCCTGGAAAGGTTCAATAGAACCCTTAGAACCCGAAAAACATTGGGGCTTGTTTAAAGTTGACAGAACGCCTAAGTTAGTGGTTTCAGAATTTCAAAAAAAAATATTCAGTTCTAAGAATTCAAATTTTAAACTATTCTAATATATACAAGAATACCTAAACCTACTCAACAAAAAATAGAAACAATGAGTGTAGCAGGTATTGATAATGCTGCTGTGGGAACAGTGATCGTAGATCTTACTAAAAATTTACTTACACCAATCCATAATAAACCAGCTACAAAAAAAATTTACAGGAACTATATAAAGCACTTAATAAACGTTATTTCCCAGTAAAAAATGTAGCCAAAGCAGCTAACGGTGTGAATCCTTTTTTTGATAAAGAAACAGGCAATATTGTTTATTTTATGGCTCCTTTATAATCTTTTAAACGAATAGAATTAAACAAAAGATGGCCTACTCTTCCTTTCCTAAGCAAATATTTTAAAAATAAGTATTTACAGCAAACTCAAATTGATTTATGAATATAGCTTTAAAAGCATTTATATTATTTTGTTCATAAAACAACAACATGGCTTTTTTATAGGATATGGCATCTACTGTTCTAAATGATATCGGACAATATTTATAATTCATAAAAATTGCATTACTTACGATCCTTGCCGTTCTTTTATTCCCATCCATGAAGGGTTGTATATAGGATATTAGAATAAGTGTTAATAATGCTTTTTCAAAAATACTAGTCTTTTCATTGATTAAGTTGCACATACGCAACAAACTTTCACGAATTTGAAACTCATTATCTAAAGGGCGATAATTTGTTCCAGAAATACCTACTCTACGATTTCTTATATTTCTATTGACACCTAGCTCTTTGGTTAACATACTATGTATATCCTCTATCTTAGAAACACTTAAAGGGTTTAAATAATCTGGATTTTCAATCATAAAATCAATAGCATCTTTATGATTTAATAGCATTACGGCTTCCTCTTTTGATCTACCAGATGCTGTTTCTTTATCTTTGATTAATCGCTCTGTTTCTAATAGTGAATAGGTATTTCCTTCTATCTGAGATGATTTCCAACTCAAATCAATAGCCAGGCGTTCTAGTTCTTTATTGAACTCAAAACTAGAAAGTTGTGAGATATTTGTTAGATATTTATTCTGTAATCCTTCTAACTTTTCTAATTCATCATCAGTAAATAATGATGTTGTAGGCAATACGGCTGTGATTAGTGACAAATTAAAATTTTCTTTGATCGTTCGATCATCAATTTCTTTTTCATAATAGAGTTCCATATCAATGGGATAGAATAATTCGTACGTTGGGGACAGTATATATTTTGTCACCTTCCCTTTCCCAATCGTAACAATAAGTTTTTCAGCTACAAGGCTTGCTAAAATCCTTTTAATGGTAGCATAACTAGCTAGGTGTTTTACACCTTCAAATATTTCTTTTGATGATTGTGAAGGACTATCCTTAATATAATCTAGAAGTTGTAGTTGTTTTGAATTAAGCATAAACAGGACCTTTGAGCTCACAAAGATACCATTTTAAGCTCAAAACAAGTCTATTTTGAGCTTTATTCAATTTTTAAATGAGCTACAAGATAAATATTCTTACAATTATTAACAAAAAAAAGATCACTATTGCTAGTGATCTTTGTAGCGAGATCGGGAATTGAACCCGAGACCTCCGGGTTATGAATCCGACGCTCTAACCGACTGAGCTACCTCGCCATTTTTAAGAGGATGCAAATATAAAATAAATTGAGAAGTTTCCATGTAAATTATCTGAAAAATAATTTTTGAACTAAAAGGTTTCTTTTTCCACTATTACATAACATAAAAGCAATAACGAAATCTTTTATGCCCTGTAAATTCACATTACAATTGTCAATAAAATTCCTATTGTTTAGGATTATTTTAACAAAATAATTCCTATATTGGCAATCGATCTAATTAAGAATATATATGTCAGATAAAATTAAATTTGAACTAGAATTCCCCATACATGCCTCACCACACATGCTCTATCAATATTTTTCACAAGCTTCGAGTCTTGATGAATGGTTTTCCGATAATGTAAATTCAAGAGGTGAAATCTACACCTTTATATGGGATGATTCTGAAGAAGAGGCAAAGGTTTTAAAATACGAAACCGAAGAATATATGCGTTTTCAATGGCTTGAAAATGAAGGTGAAGAGGTTTACTTTGAATTCAAAATTCAAGTAGATGAATTAACCAATGATGTTTCTCTAATTATTACAGATTTTGCAGAAGAAGACGAAGTTGAAGACAGTAAACTATTTTGGGAAAATCAAGTGAGCGCTCTTAAGCAAACTATTGGAGCCTAAAAATCTTATACTTTAGCCTTGAAATCCAAGGTTTTTTTTCATGACAAATTACAACGGTACTATTCAAGTAGATACGCAAACGTCTATTGCTACAAATAGAGCATTCTTATATGCTGATGCACTTTTTGACACACTAATTGCTGAGAATAATCAGCTCCATTTTTTTGAAGCGCACTATTTTAGACTTGTGGCTAGTATGCGTCAACTTCGTATGGAAATTCCATCAAATTTTACACAAGAATATTGGCAAAATGAGATTCTAAAAACGATTTCAGAAAGCCAAGTAACCCATGCTCGGGTACGAACTACTATTTTTAGAGAGGCTAACGGATTGTATACACCAACTTCAAACAAAGTTAGTTTTATTATTCAGGTAAGTGATTTGTTTTATGAAACTAAACAAAATTTCAAACTAGGAATCTATAAGGATAATTATCTAAATACAAACCGCTTAAATAACTTAAAAACAACAAATCGAATACAAAATGTATTGGCTTCTATTTATGCAAAAGAAAACCAATTTGACAGCTGTATCCTTTTGAACCATAAAAAACAAGTTGCTGAGGCGATACATGCAAATATTTTTGTCGTTTTCGGAAAGGAAATAAAAACACCTCCTTTATCTGAAGGATGTATAGATGGTGTAATTCGTAAAGAAGTAATCAAGATTATAAAATCAAATAGCGAATATCTATTTACTGAAGCTAGTATTACTCCTTTTGAACTTCAGCAAGCTTCTGAGATTTTTTTAACAAACTCAGTCATAGGTGTGCAATCAGTTACAATTTTTAAAAAGAAGTCATTTGAGGTAAAAATTGGCTCTCAAATAGCCCATGAATTAGGGAGTCTAAACTCTTAATTCAAGTTTGGATCTTCGGGTGAATTCGCCCAAATTAAGTACTTTCCTCCCATTTCAAGAAGTTTTTCTTTCCAACCTTCTGCGGTGTTAATCTTAAAAATATTTTGATGTTTATTCTTCATCATCGTCCATGTTTTTTCTTTAATCTCTAATTCTAGTTGCTCAATTGACCAACCTGAATAGCCTAAAAAGAAACGAATTTCATCATTCTTAATCATCTTTTGGCTTAAATAAGATTTTACAGCTTCATAGTTTCCGCCCCAATAGATACCATTTGCAACCTCAATACTATCTGGGATTAATTCGGGTAACGTATGTATAAAGTATAAGTTCTCTTGTTCTACAGGACCACCACTATAAACTCTAAAGTCACAATCAAGGTCAAATACAAGATCATTTACCACGTATTCTGAAGGTTTGTTTAAGATAAAACCAATAGAACCTTCTTCATTATGCTCCGTTAAAAATATAACTGCACGGTTAAACGATTTATCGGTTAAGATAGATGGTTCGGCAATTAATAAATTTCCTTTCTGTATTTTTTGTGATATCATGTAGCACAATTAATATTAATTCACTTTATATAACAAAAGTAGTATCATTTTCTTAAATAGGAATCACTTTGTATAAAAAAAAGTCCTATAACCGAGTTATAAGACTTATTTTATAGTATAAAACTAAATGTCTCTATTTAGTTTACAGCTGCATCAAATTTAGAACCCGCTTTGAAACGTACTACGTTTTTAGCTTTAATTTTGATTTCTGCACCTGTTTGTGGGTTACGACCTGTTCTTGCTTTTCTTTTAGAAATTGACCAAGTTCCCCATCCAACTAAAGCAACTTTACCACCTTTTTTCAAAGATTTAGTTACGTTGTCAGTTAAAGATTCTAAAGCAGCTTTTGCAGCAGCTTTTGAAATACCTGCATCAGCAGCCATTGCATCGATTAATTCTGATTTGTTCATAATATTTGTTTTTAATTATTAATTTTATTATCACAAAGATAGATATTACAAGGGCTTGCGCAAATAATAGTAACTAAATCAGCCTAAATTGTTAATAAAATAGAGAAATTGTTAATAACCTCAGTCAAAAACAAGTTAAAAATCGATAAAATGCTCTTAGCCCTTTGTAGATAGGCTACCAACTCATTTTTGCATTTAATGAAAATCGATATCCATTTAGTAAACTTTTGACCTCCATTTTTCGTTTACCAGACAATTGTACTTCGTCTAAATATATATAGCCATTTTTGACTGCAACTTTTAAACTTTTTTTGTCACTTATCAGTTTTCCATTTTCATTATCATGATCGGTAAGTTCTATATGAGATCGATATATTTTTATTGTATGTGTTTCTTCATTCGAAATAAAATACGACCAAGCAACTGGATACGGACTCAAGCCTCTAATCTTATTATAAATGCTAACTGCATCAGCATCCCAATTGATTTGACAAGTCTCTTTAAATAGTTTTGGGGCATTTGTAGGAGCAATCTCTGGTTGTTTTTTTGTGGTATAATTTTCTGAGGTGATTAAATCGACTGTTTTAACAACCAGCTCAGCTCCTAAAGACATTAGTTTATCATGTAAAGTACCCACGCTATCATCTTGCTCAATAGCAATTTTCTCTTGTAAAAGAATTTCTCCTGTGTCAATTTTATCATCAATAAAGAACGTCGTTACGCCTGTTTCTTTTTCACCATTTATAATTGCCCAATTAATCGGAGCAGCACCACGATAGGCAGGCAATAGCGATGCATGTAAATTAAAAGTGCCGTTTGGTGGCATATTCCAAACTACTTTTGGCAACATCCTAAAGGCAACTATAATTTGTAAATCTGCCTTGAGAGATTCTAATTCTTTTAAGAAATCCTTATTTTTTAAATTTTTGGGTTGTAAAACAGGTAGCTCTTGGCTCAAGGCATATTCTTTAACTGCTGAAACTCTTAGTTTTTTACCTCTACCCGCGGGTTTATCAGGTGCGGTTATAACTCCAACAATCATAAAATTATTCGCAATGAGATTAGTTAGGATTCCCACCGCAAAATCTGGTGTTCCCATAAAAACAATTCGTAAAGGCTTCTTACTCATTTAATTTATATTTATTCTGCGAAGTTAGTATAATTCGTTCGCTATCTAGTAAGCTTCGTATCTCATCTAGCAAATTTTTATCCGTATTGCTAAGTTTTCGCATTATTTCAGCCGAATTCAATTCGCCTTTAATTTGAAGTAGCTGTACTATTTGTTCTTTTAAAACGGATGGATTTCTAATCGTATTCATCGTAGCTTTACAGACATCACAAATACCACAATCAGCAGTGTTGCTCTCCCCAAAATAGGCACTTAATTGTTTGTTTCTGCATTCTTGTGAATTGACAATATATTTAACCATACGCTGATACTTTTCAATTTTTACTTTTTGTTGTTGCTCAACATCCTTGGCAATCCTATTAATTGTATACGTATCTTCTCGAGGTTTTAAAAATTGTAAAGTTGTGTTATTTTTTGCTGGTATATAATTGATAATTCCATCAATGTGACTATCATTTAATTCTTTGTCTAGCGTTTTAAAAGGAATACCGAGTTTTTTGGTGATATTATGTAGGTTAACTATTGAAGCCGTCTCAAATATACCATCATAGGTACGTAAGAGTACTTTAATTATTTTTTCTTTTAGTGGATTCCTTTGATAGTATGCAAATAATCGTTCATTGGTTGCCGTAATCTTAATTTTCGTAAAATTATTTGAGCTGCTTGAAAGCTTTATTATTTCCTCTCGTTCTAAAAGCTGTAAACTATTGTAAGAACGCACGATAGGTATTTTGTAATGTTGACAAAAACTCGCTAGTTGAAAATTAAATTTCTTTAGAGGAGTCTCGCCATACGTAACTTGAAAAAATTGATTTAAGTGTGCATAGAGATTTTTAATAAATTTGACATTGGGTATTGACTTCGTAAATAAATTTTGAGCGGTAGAAAGATCTGCTGGTTCTTCAATAATAACGGCTCTCGACATGACACCATCTCGTCCTGCTCTACCAGCTTCTTGCACATAGTTTTCAATGCTATTTGGCACACTGATATGAACCACTATTCGAACATTGGCTTTATCAATACCCATTCCAAAGGCATTTGTTGCAACCATAATGGGTGTTTCTTCTGCAACCCAACTAGTAAAAGCTTTTTCTTTAACATTTTGAGCTAAACCGGCGTGATAATACACACTTTTTAAACCTTTATTGTTGAGAAATTTACTGGTACGCTGACAATTTTTTCGACTACCGGCATAAACAATTACGGGTTCTTGAGTCGTTTGTATTAAATGAAAAAGACTCCCTAATTTATCTGCAGATTCAATAACCTCTAAATGTAAATTTGTTCGTGTTAATGACTTCTTGAATATTTTTGGATGATCTAAGGCAAGATGTTTAGAAATATCACTGAGAACTCTTTTTGTGGCTGTAGCAGTAAGGGCTATGGTGTTTATTTTCGGAAATAGTTCCTTTAGAATCGCTAATTTAAGATAGGATGGTCTAAAATCGTGTCCCCATTCTGAAATACAATGTGCTTCATCGATTGCGATCAGTTTTAAAGGAATTTGCTTGAGTTTTTCTTGTATAAATTCGCTTTGTAAACGTTCTGGAGATAGATACAAAAATCGAGTATGTCCATATTGTAAATTATCAAAAATTCGAATGATATCATCTTTAGAAAGTGAACCAGAAATTGCAACTGCTTTGATTCCTTTTTGTTGTAAATGATCAACCTGATCTTTCATTAACGCAACAAGTGGTGAGATAACCAAACAAACACCTTCACTATCTGTTAAAGTTGGGACTTGAAAACAAACTGATTTTCCTGAACCTGTAGGTAGTAAAGCAATCACATCTTGTTGCTGTTGTACTGTTGCGATAATTTCATCTTGCGGAGAACGAAATTCAGTAAAACCCCAATATTTTTGCAGTATATCTACTGCAGGAATCATTTAAAAGTATCTATTACATTTAAAATATAATCTGTACGTTCTAGTACCGTTCCTGTAGGTACTTCAACAACGCTATACTCTAAAGATTCATAGGCTCGTAACAAATGATTGTGTATCGCAAGTGCTTGTTCAAAACTTTCATAGCGCTCATTATCCGTGATATAAATTTCTTCCCAAGGAGGCATTAAGAATACGAAATCATATCGGTGATTTTGACTTGTTTCAATATATCTATCGGGATAATCTAAACCTATATAATTCATGTAGGCATGTACATCAGGGATACCTCTATCAAAAAATATCAAGTCTTTTTGCGTAGCAGTACTATTTAAAAATTGCTCAGTACGACCTTTTAATAATAGATCACTAAATAGTAAAGGCTCGGTTAAGAATAATTGTTCGGTACCATTTTTTCTAGCTTCAAGGGTCACACTTCTCGAAATTTCATGCATACATAGATATTCTTGAGATTCTAGCTCATTAATAATGGTAGATTTACCAGTACCTGGAGCACCCGTTAGTACTATTTTTCTTTGTTTATTCATTATTCTAATTTAGAAGCTATTAAGCAATATAATTACGCACACCAAATATAGCGCTTCCTACTCGTATCATGCTACTTCCTTCTTCAATTGCTATTTTATAATCACCACTCATTCCCATAGAAATAGTATCTAATTTAAAATTGTTAGTAGCTGGTAATTTATCTAATGTAGTATAAAACTCTTTGAGGGCTTTAAACTCCTTACGTACTTGATCAAAATCATCCGTAAAACTTGCCATACCCATTAATCCTACAATTTGAATATGTTCTAATTGTTTAAATTCATCACTCGCTAACAAATTAGTAATTTCAGTCATTGGTAATCCGAACTTGGTATCTTCTTGTGCAATTCGTATTTGTAACAAACAATTTATGATTCTTTGATGTTTTTTAGCTTGCTTATCTATCTCCAGTAACAGTTTCAGGCTATCAACAGCATGAATCAAATGTACAAAATGCGCCATATATTTGATTTTGTTGCGCTGTAAGTGACCAATCATATGCCATTTAATATCTTTAGGCAACACCTCATATTTGGCGACCATTTCTTGCACTTTATTTTCACCAAAATCTCTTTGTCCAACTTCATAGGCTTCTAAAATAGCTGTATTAGGTTTGGTTTTAGAAACGGCTACCAAAGTAACTTCATCTGGGATCGATTCTTTTAGAATCTTTAGTTGATTTTTAATCATCATCTACTACTACTATTATATAGTTGCTCTAAATCTTATGTATTACCAATCCTGAACGTAATTTTGGCTCAAACCAAGTTACTTTAGGAGGCATAATATTACCTGTATCGGCAATATGCATTAATTGAGACATACTCACTGGAAATAAAGCAAATGCTACTGCCATCTCTCCAGAATCGACGCGTTTGCTCAATTCTTTTAAACCTCTAATTCCTCCGACAAATTCTATTCGAGTATCGGTACGTAAATCTTTAATGTTTAAAATTGGTTCTAAAACGTGTTTAGACAAGACACTTACATCAAGGCTATCGATAGGACTATCGTCATCAAAAGTACTTTCTTTAGCAGTTAAACCAACCCATTTCCCATCAATATACATCGAGAAATCGTGTAACTTAGTTGGTTTTATAATAGACTCGCTTTCTGATGTAATTTCAAAACTTTTTTTGATTTTTTCTAAAAATTCAGCAGTGGTTAATCCATTCAAATCTTTAACCACACGATTGTAATCGATTATTTGCAATTGATGATCAGGAAAATGAACCGCCATAAAATAATTATAGGATTCTTTGCCTGTATGATTTGGGTTTGCTTTAGTTCTATCTGCGCCTATTCCTGCTGCAGCAGCTGTTCTATGATGACCATCTGCTACGTATGTATAGGGAACTTTGGTAGCAAATAAAGACTCTAATGTTTTGTTTGTTTCTTCATTATCTATGGTCCAGAAATGATGCCCAAAACCATCTTCAGCCGTAAAATCATAAACAGGCTCATTGTTAGAAACAACATCTTGTACAATTGCATCAATTTCAGGAACGGCTCTGTACGTAAAAAAGACAGGTTCTATATTAGCATCAAGATAGTTGGTCAATACTTTTCTATCTTCTTCTTTGTCAGGTCGCGTTAGCTCATGTTTTAAGATAATTCCGTTTTCATAATCAGCACAAGCTGCTGCACCTACTAAACCATATTGTGTTTTACCATTCATGGTTTGAGCATAGACATAATATTTAGCTTCGTTGTCTTGTATTAAAAAACCTTTTTCTTGAAAGGATTTAAAATTTGCTACTGCTTGATCATACACTTTTTCATCATGCGGATCAATTGCTGCATCAAATTCTATCTCAGCACGTGTAATTCTGAGTAATGATTCTGGTTTTCCAGAAGCCATTTCGAGTGCTTCAGCTGTATTCATCACATCATAAGGTAGACAAGCTACTTTTTCTGCGATATTTTTGGGAGGTCTAAGACCTTTAAAAGGTTTTATAATTGCCATTATTCTTTACAATTTTATCTAGTTAAAAGTATCATTATGGTAGTTTTAGTACTACATTTCTTTAAATATGTTGATAATTTGTGAAGCGAGTTCTGTTCCTATTCTATCTTGTGCTTCACCAGTTGCTGCACCAATATGCGGTGTTAAAGATAAATATGGATTCATCAACAATTGCACTTCGGGGTTAGGCTCTTTTTCAAAAACATCAAATGCAACACCTCTTAATTTATTAGTGTCTACTGCATTTACTAGGGCAACCTCATCTACTACACCTCCACGAGCAGCATTGACCAAAAAGGCACCATCTTTCATTTGATCGATTTCTTTTTTAGAGATGACATATTCGTCTTGGGCAGGAACATGTAGGGTTATAAAATCTGCTTGTTTTAAAACTTCCTCTTTTGTGATGGTTTTAATCGTAAAGCTTACTTTTTGTCCATCAAAAAAATCTAAGCTTAAGGTTTGCTCTTCCATAAATGGGTCAAAGGCAACTACGTGCATCCCCAAACCCAAACCTACTTTTGCGGTTGCTTGCCCGATTCGACCAAAACCTAAAATTCCTAAAGTTTTACCTTTTAGCTCCACCCCTTTTCCATAGGATTTTTTGAGTCCTTTAAAATTACTTTCTCCTTCTAGAGGCATATTTCTATTAGAATCGTGTAAAAAACGTGCCATTCCTAAAAAATGAGCAAAAACTAGCTCTGCAACAGAATGTGATGAAGCAGCTGGTGTGTTTATTACATGAAGTCCTTGTTCGCGCGCATAGTCAACATCTATATTATCCATGCCTACACCACCTCTACCGATAATTTTAATCGATGGGCAAGCATCGATTAACTCGGCTCTAACTTGTGTGGCACTTCTAACTAAAATCACATCAATACCTTCTTGATTGATATAAGATTCTAACGCATCTTGCGCAACTTTTTCTGTGATGACCTGATAACCGACGGCTTCTAGAGCGTCAATACCTGATTTTGCAATACCATCGTTGGCTAAAATTTTCATTCTATGTAGTTAAAAGTTTATACTGTTCTTAAAGTTAAAAGTTATACAAAAAAAGTCAACTCTTAAGCTTGATACTATTCTTTATTTAATTCTAATTATTTCCTAAAATTAAAGGCATCCCATCTTTTCCACCTACAATCACAACCTTTGAATTGGTTGATTCAGATAATTTAAGTGTCGCTTCAATACCTTTATCTTTTAAAATTTTATCGGTTAAAGAAGCACTCAATATACGGTTTGCATCTGCTTTACCTTGCGCTTCAATTCGTTGTTTTTCCGCTTCTTTAGAAGCTTTGACTAAACGAAATTCATATTCTAAAGATTCTTGCTCTTGTCTTAATTTTCTTTCAATCGCCTCCTTAATAGTTGGTGGTAAGGTTACATCTCTTACTAAAATCTCATCTAATAAAATATGTTGTTCGTTGATGATTTTTTTACTCTCTTCAAATATTTCTGCTTGAATAGCATCTCTTTTACTAGAATACAACTGCTCTGGTGTATAACGACCTACAACACTTCTTGCTGCTGAACGGATGGTTGGTAAAAGAATCCTATTCAAATAGTTATCACCAATTTCTTTATGTAATTTTCCTAACTCTTCATATTTAGGTTGGTACCATATAGAAGCATCTAATTGGATATCTAATCCGTTTGAAGAAAGTACTTTCATTTTTTCAAAAGACTCTTGCCTTCTTACTTCATAAATAAAAACTTTATTCCATGGAGCAACGACATGAAAACCTTCTCCCATGGCAGGTTTATCCGTTACAACTCCACCTCCAAAACGTTTCCAAAGCACTCCTGCTTGTCCTGCATCTATGGTAACGGCTGATTTTAATAAAAGTACTACTAAAAAAATCCCTATCACGATAAAAAGAAAGGATGTCTTAGGTAATTGAAATTCGGGTTGACGGCGTGTGTTCATAATAGGTTAATTTTAATTAATTAGTTGTGTTTATTTAATTTGTAATGAGCTTATATTCTTCCACTTATATTAAATTAGTTAAATAAGTCCTTTATATTTTCGAATAAACCATTCGGCTGACAAAGATACTACTATAAAAGCTAATAACCATCTAAAATCTATTAAGGCTGTGCTAATTTTTTTGCTTTTTTGAAAAGTCTGAAACTGCGGGTCATCTATCAATTTTTGAATTACACGCTCTGGATTATCTGCATAGCTTAAAGATCCACCAGATTGGGTGGCCAGCTTCTGCAATTTCTCATTATCAGCAGTAGTAAACTGTTGCTCAATAGAATAGTCTAAAACTTTAAAACTCCCATAACTTTTTATGTCATTTTGAGTGACACGCACCTGAAATGAATAGGCAGCTGGATTAAGGTTAGCAAGATTCACTAGGTATTCATTATTCTCTAAATAAAAAGGATGCTCTGAAACCGAATTATCTTCTTCGTTAGTTAAGTACAAAAGCAATGATGCCTGTTTATCTACTTGATAATTTTTATCCACATAGGATGCCTTTATTTGATAGTTTTCATTATTATAAGCTAGTTTTTCATACGTTAAATGTAGTTGCTGCTCATGTTTAGATGTTGCTGTATACTGTATCAAAGTGTTGAAAAACGAATCAAAAGGTTTGTTGCTTTGATTGGCAATCATAGCGTTCATACGCCATCTCCAAATACCTTCACCAAACAGCACAATATTGTTTGTATGATTCACAGAATATGCTGCTACTAGTGGTTCTTCAAGATCTACAGAACCTATTTTTTGAAAGATTAGACTCTGATAAGGAACTTTAAATTCGATTTCTCCATAAACTCCTTTTAAAGGTGGATAGTCTTTAAAACCAATATCTTGGGTTACAAATTCATTAAAACTTGGATTATATATAGCTTGAAAATCCTCTAGTTGTTTGGTACTTTTTTTAGAAAAACCATTCTGTATTGAATTCAAAAAAACCCAATCTGTTTTACTACCAGTAATGATGAATGTATTTAAATTTAATTCTTTAATTTGATTGAAAACAGGTCGTAATATCTGACTAGGTTGATACAATATAACCAACTGATAATCTGATAGTTTAATATCTTTACTTAGACCTAATTGAATCGTAACTTTTCGTTGTTTATTGGCTTCGATACTTTTTTTAATGGCTCCTAAATCTGGATGCAAAAAAGTACTAACCAAAAGAACCTTGGTTTGTTGATCGATGACTTCTACCGAAAAGTCATAAGTATTATTCGCCTTGTTCTTTTCATCTTTTAAAGCTCTTAGACTGGCTGTATAAAAGTGCCTACCTACTTTATCTGCCTTTAATTGAATAGCAATCTTTTGCGATTTAGATTGCGGATCAAACACTAAATTTTTGCTATATACTCGTTGTCGATTTCGGAATATTTCTAATCGAGAGCTTACCTGTTTATCACCTTTATACAATGCAAAAACTTCAACAGGAAACGTATTATCTAAAAAAGCATATTGATTATGGTTGAGCTGATCTATTTTCAAGTCAAAGTAGGCTGTTGTATCACCAACAACAATAGGATAAATAGGATTAGTCGATGAAAGATATTCATAACTACTACCAATAGTTTGATTTCCATCACTAATCAACACAATTGGTGTTTTTTTTCTAGGGTTTAGCGCCTCAACTTGCTTTACTAATTCTGCAATATTTGTTTGAGATTCAGAAAAATCTAAGCTATCTAAAGCTTGGACAGAAGAACCAAAGCTATAATAACTGACAGCAAATTTTTTGTTGAGTAACGCATGGTTTTTAAAAGTCGTTTCAAGACTCCTCACTAAAGCACTTGATTTATTGGAAACTATTGAGGCTGAATTATCAAAAGCCACAACCAAACGTGGTTTTTCTAGACTTAACTTTGTACGTTGCCATTTTGGATTTATCACTAACAGCAATAAAGCTACAAATGATAGGAATCTTAATAAAAGTAGGATAAAGGATTGTCTAGTTGTTGTTGTTTTATTGGAATAGTAGAGCCAAACGGCTACAAAAGCAGCAATAAAAATAGTTAAAATAAAATATAATATACTTTCAGTCAATTAGTTATCTCTTTTTTCAAAATTTTCTTTGTCTTTATCTTTAATACGTTTCATCAAAAAATACAACAAAGCAAATAAGATAAATCCATAAAAAAGAACGGCGAAAAATATGGGTACAACTTCCATTATTCAATTTTTACTGCAGTTCCATAGGCTAACATTTCTGCTGCTCCTTGCATGACTTGAGATGTCGTAAAACGCACATTAACAACTGCGTCTGCTCCTACGTTTTTTGCATCAGCTAACATTCGTTCTATTGCTTGTTCTCTTGCATCTGCTAAAAGTTTGGTGTATTCTGAAATTTCACCACCAACGATATTTTTGAGTCCTGCGAAAATATCTCTCCCAATATTACGTGCTCTTACTGTACTACCACGAACTGTACCTAAACTTTTTGTAATTTTTTTTCCTGAAACTGTTTCTGTTGTGACAAAAATCATAGTGATTGTATTTTCTAGTTAAATTGTAATATTAATACTTTATCCACTAAAGATACGACTAAGTTAACATACCACCATCAACATGTAGTGTTTGTCCTGTAATATAAGCTGAGTTATCAGAGGCTAAGAATAGGCAGGCATTGGCTACATCTTCTGGTGTTCCGCCACGTTTTAAAGGAATTGCTTTACGCCATTCGTCCACTGTAGCTTCATCTAATTTTGCTGTCATTTCTGTTTCAATAAAACCAGGTGCAATGGCATTACAACGAATATTTCTTGATCCTAACTCTAAAGCTACTGACTTTGTAAATCCTAAAATACCTGCTTTAGATGCTGCATAATTAGTTTGACCTGCATTTCCTTTTACACCTACCACCGAACTCATATTAATAATGCTTCCTTTACGCTGCTTCATCATCGGCCTGATGACTGCTTTGGTCATATTAAACACCGATTTTAAATTGACTTCCATCACTTGATCAAAATCAGCTTCACTAATACGCATGAGTAAATTATCTTTTGTAATACCTGCATTATTGATTAAAATATCTACGTTGCCAAACTCCTTAATTATTTCAGTGACCAATTCTTGTGATGCTTCAAAATCTGCTGCGTTTGACTGATAAGCTTTTGACTTTACACCTAAGTGTTTCAATTCTTTTTCTAAAGATTTTGCAGCATCAACTGACGATGAAAAAGTAAAAGCTACGTTCGCTCCTTCTTCAGCCATTTTTATAGCAATACCTCTTCCTATTCCTCGTGTTGCTCCCGTGATAATAACTGTTTTGTTTTCCAATATTTTCATTTGATTATGTCTATTTTTATATAATTTACCAAAGATAAAAAAGTTTAGATAATTCTAACTAATTTATTATTTTTTTACTCGTCTAGCGAACTTAAATTTTGTTCATAAAACTTAAATGTATAATTCAATATGTATAAATTAAACATCTGTTTATCTGTTATTTATATAATTTTATATAAGTGTATTTAATTTTAATATTTATTAAAATATTTGAGTAACCTCCACAAACTCAAGGGATTTTTTTTTATCAACAATGATTTGTTAATTACTTATTTATGGCAACTTAATTTCGTTTAAATCTTATGTTACTTTTATACCCTCAAAACCCTCTTTTTAAAATTAAAGCCGGATTTAATTAACCATTAAAACTAAAAAAATTGGAAAATTTAGTTGCTGAAAAGGTTCAAAGAACCTACACATATGAAGAAGTATTAGAAGCATCATTAGCTTATTTTAAAGGTGATGAACTTGCGGCTACTACATGGATAAAAAAATATGCAGTTCGTAATATAAAAGGAGCGTATTTAGAAGTTTCTCCTGATGATATGCACAAAAGAATGGCAGATCAATTTGCACGAATCGAACAAAAATACCAAACTCAAAATGCAGATAATAATTTTGAAAATTTATCTGAGTATGGTAACAAACGTTCGCATCTTTCGCAACAAAAGATTTACAATCTATTTAAAGACTTTAAATATGTTATACCACAAGGAAGTGTCATGTATGGTCTTGGTAACAAAGAGGTTATTGCCTCCTTATCTAACTGTATTGTTATTCCATCTGTAGAAGATTCTTATGGTGGTATATTTTATGCAGATCAACAGATGGCACAACTTTTTAAAAGACGTTGTGGTGTTGGTACTGATTTGTCTAATTTGCGACCAAGAGACGCAGACGTATCAAATGCGGCGGGCTCAACTACTGGTGCCGTTTCTTTTATGAATCGCTTTTCTGCAACTACTCGAGAAGTTGCGCAAAACGGACGACGTGGTGCTCTAATGCTCACTATGGATGTTGCGCATCCTGACATTAAAGAGTTTATTACCATAAAACAAGATCTTTCTAAAGTAACAGGAGCCAATATTTCATTAAGATTGTCTGATGAATTCATGAATGCAGTTGTCAGTGGCGAAAACTACACGTTACGTTGGCCGATTGATAGCCCTAATCCTGAAATCACAAGAGAAGTAGATGCAAATGAAATATGGAATCTAATCATAAAAAGTGCACATAACACAGCAGAACCTGGTTTAATATTCTGGGATAGACAACACCACTACTCTACGTCATCTTTGTATCCTGGTTTTAAAAATGAATCGACCAATCCTTGTTCTGAAATTGCGATGCAAGGGGGTGATAGTTGTCGTTTGATTGCTGTTAATTTATATAGTTTCGTTTCAAAACCATTCACTGATAAAGCTAAATTCAATTATAAAAAATTCTACGAAGTAGTCTATGAAAGTCAACGTTTAATGGATGATTTAGTAGATCTAGAACTTGAATCTATTGAAAGAATCTTAGCCAAAATTGATGCTGATCCTGAATCAGACGATATTAAGCAAACAGAACGTAGTACTTGGGTGCTATTAAAAGAAACAGGTAAAAAAGGACGACGAACAGGTTTAGGTTTTACAGCACTTGGTGATGCGATTGCAGCTATGGGGCTAAAATATGACTCTAAAGAAGCACTCGCGTTTGTTGATGAAGTCATGAAATCTAAATTAAGAGGCGAATTTGACTCGAGTATCGACATGGCAATTACACGTGGTCAATTTGAAGTATTCAATAGAAATATCGAAGATAAATCAGAGTTTGTACAAATGATGCATACCGATTTTCCAGATTTGTATGAGCGAATGATGAACAATGGAAGACGAAACATTTCTATCAGTACCGTTGCTCCGACAGGCACATTAAGTATGCTCGCTCAGGTTTCATCTGGCATTGAACCCGTTTTCTTATTATCTTATATGCGTCGTCGAAAAGTAAATCCGAATGACGAAAATATTCGTGTTGATTTCACCGATGATATGGGGGATGCCTTTGAAGAATTTACCGTATTTCATTCAAAACTTAAAAATTGGATGGAAATAAGTGGTAATACTGATTTAACACAAAGTCCTTATTTTGGGGCAACAGCCCCTGAAATTGATTGGAACAAACGGGTAGAATTACAAGCTTTAGTACAAAAATACACAACACACTCTATCAGTTCAACCATAAATCTTAAAACAGATGTACCAGTTGATTTAGTAGGTGATATATATATTGAATCTTGGAAACAAGGTTTAAAAGGTATTACTGTTTATCGAGATGGCTCACGAAGTGGAATTTTAGTGTCAACCGATGATAAAAAGGATGATGCGACGACAGATAATGCAGAAAGCTTCCGCGGGAAAAGACCAGTTCGTCTAGAAGCGGCTATTGTTCGCTTTTTTAACGATACAGAAAAATGGTTAGCCGTTATTGGCTTAATGAATGGAAAACCCTACGAAATATTTACTGGAAAGATGAAAGATGCTTTTGATTTACCAGATTGGGTGCAAAATGGTTGGGTTATAAAAAGTAGAGATGAAGATGGAAGCAAACGTTATGACTTTCAATATCAAGATAAAGATGGCTATCGAGTCACCATTGAAGGACTTTCAAGATCATTTGATAAAGAATTTTGGAATTATGCTAAGCTCATATCTGGTGTTTTACGTCATGGAATGCCATTGCAATATGTCGTTGACCTAGTAAACAACCTCAATTTATTTGATGAGAACATCAATACCTGGAAAAACGGAGTTGCTCGAACCTTAAAAAGATTTATTCCTGATGGCACAGATGCTGTCGATAAAAAATGCCCTGAATGTGGCGACCCTGATGGATTGGTTTATATGGAAGGATGTCTAATTTGTAAAAGTTGCGGTCACTCAAAATGTGGTTAAACTTTATCACAATTTAACATACAAAATGCTTATGATACTATTTCATAAGCATTTTGTATTTTTACTCATAACGAATTAATTTAAACTTAAAAATGAACAAAAAAGAACGTGTTCAATATATCATTGACAGGCTTGAAGAGCTCTATCCTGAAGTTCCGATACCTTTACACCATAAAGATGCCTATACTTTATTAATAGCTGTTTTATTATCAGCTCAAAGTCAAGATGCAAGGGTAAATACCATCACGCCTCTTTTATTTCAAAAAGCTGATAATCCGTATGATATGGTAAAATTATCAATCGATGAGATCAGAGAAATTATAAAACCTGTAGGTCTTTCACCCATGAAATCAAAAGGCATTTATGGCTTGTCTAAAATATTAATTGAAAAATATAATGGCCAAGTTCCTGCAAATTTTGAAGCCTTAGAATCCTTACCTTCCGTCGGTCATAAAACGGCGAGTGTTGTGATGAGTCAAGCTTTTGGGATACCTGCTTTTCCGGTCGACACACATATTCACCGACTCATGTATCGATGGAATTTAAGTAATGGAAAAAGTGTAACACAAACAGAAAAAGATGCCAAACGATTATTTCCAAAAGAACTTTGGAATAAACTACACCTACAAATTATTTTTTATGGTAGAGAATATTCACCTGCGAGAGGTTGGGATATGGAAAAAGATATAATCTACCAAAAAGTAGGAAGAAAAAAACTTTAGGCTTCTATATATCCGTTCTATAAAAACAAAAAAAAGCACGTTTCAATAAAATGAAACGTGCTTTTTTTATCAATTAATTCAAATTACAATGTTTTCTTATCTATACTGTGTGACAAATCGTCTTTGTGTATTCCAAATATTAATTTTGCTTTTTAAGGGAGAAACTCTTCTTGCTTTTTGTTTGATTTCTACTGTTTTCATAATTTAAAATTTTAATCTAAAGAATTCCTCGACGCTTTGCGTCGAGCGTAGCATTCTGCTTTTGAAATTTTGCGACAATTGCACGAATTCTTCATTCGTGAATTCGTGGCGTAATTTTTTTTTGATACCTCGATGGCTCTGCTTCTAGGTAGTTCATTTTCTTTTAGTCAATTATTTGTTTACATACTCTTTATTATTAGTAGTTATTTTTCAACGTAACAACTAAAAATTAAGAGACGGCAAATGAACGCAATTGTTACGAGTTAAAATAGGAAAATAAAAAAAATAT
>Ga0209633_10002018_pt1 | contig 20120 bp, 21 predicted proteins | sample Cruoilmetagenom1_FD_187290 | JGI IMG/M metagenome (GOLD analysis project Ga0209633, IMG submission 187290) | Oil polluted marine microbial communities from Coal Oil Point, Santa Barbara, California, USA - Sample 1 (SPAdes) (version 2) | ecosystem: Environmental > Aquatic > Marine > Oil seeps ... | reverse complement strand
CTAGACGGTCCGGTCGGCGCAGGTGGCGGGGTCGCGCTGGCCATGCTTAGCCCCCGTCTCAGCCCCCCCTCGTCTCGACCTGGGGTAGTGGCACGACCGCCGCGGGCGGCCGCTTGTCACGTAGTAGGCGTAGCAGATTGATGATCGTCTCGCGCACGTCCCGGCGGTGGACCACCATATCGATCATGCCGTGCTCCAACAGATATTCGGCGCGCTGGAAGCCTTCCGGCAGGGTCTCGCGGATGGTCTCCTCGATCACCCGCTGGCCGGCGAAGCCGATGACCGCCCCCGGCTCGGCAATGGCGATATCGCCAAGCATGGCAAACGAGGCGGATACGCCACCCGTCGTCGGATCGCTCAAAAGAACAAAGAAGGGCAGCCCCGCTTCCTTTACCTGCTCGACGGCGATAACCGTCCGCGGCATCTGCATGAGAGAGAGAATGCCTTCCTGCATGCGCGCGCCGCCGGAGGCAGGGACGACAATCAACGGCGCTTCCTGCAGGACCGCCAGGCGGGCCGCCGCGAGCAGCCCATCGCCCACGGCCAATCCCATGGAGCCGCCCATGAAGGCAAAGTCAAAGGCCGCAATGACGGTTGCTTCGCCATCCATGCGGCCATGCGCCACCAGGATGGCTTCCTTTTCGGCCGTCGTCGCAGTCGCTTCACGCAACCGGTCGGCATACCGCTTGCGGTCGCGGAAGCGCAGGGGATCGATCTGGATCTCCGGCAATTCGACGGTGGTGTACTTGCCCTCGTCAAAAAGCAGCTGCAGGCGCTGCCGGGCGCGGATGCGCATGTGATGACCGCAATGCGGGCAGACCTTGAGGCTCGCCTCCAATTCCCGGTGGAAGATCATCTGCGTGCACGCCGGACACTTGTGCCACAGGTCGGCGGGCACCTCGGCCTTCTTGACCAAGGCACGGATCTTCGGGCGAACGAAGTTGGAGATCCAATTCATGAGGACTTTGCCGCTGTAAGCGTTGTCTCGCGGCGTGCGGCGCGCACGGCCTGCGATAGTTCACGCACGAGGCCGAGCACGTCCTCGACCAGGCCCGGCTTGGCGCGGCCGTTCGCATCCAGACCGGCCCGGATGCGATCGACCAGGGCCGAGCCGACCACGGCGGCGTCAGCTACCGCGGCGATCTCGCCCGCCTGGGCCGGCGTCTTGATGCCAAAGCCGACGGCGACCGGCAGGTCCGTGTGCCGTTTCAAGCGGGCCACCGCCTGGCGCACCGCGTCGCCGCTGGCCGAGCGGGTGCCGGTGATTCCCAAAATCGAGACGTAGTAGAGAAAACCGCTGGCATTCGCCAGCACCGCCGGCAGGCGCGCCTCATCGGTGGTCGGCGTGGCCAGGCGGATCCAGTGCAACCCGGCATCGATCGCCGGCAGGCACAACTCGTCGTCTTCTTCCGGCGGCAGATCGACCAGGATCAGCCCATCGACCCCGGCGCCGTTGGCATCCGCTAGAAAGCGTTCGATGCCATAGCTGTAAATCGGGTTGTAGTAGCCCATCAGAACGATCGGCGTGTCTTGGTCGGCGGTGCGGAAGCTGCGCACCAGATCGAGGGTGCCGGCAAGCGTCATGCCCGCAGCAAGCGCCCGCTGGCTGGAGGCCTGCACCGCCGGCCCATCGGCCATGGGATCGGAGAAGGGCATGCCCAATTCGATCACATCGGCCCCGGCGGCGGGCAAGCCGGCGACCAACGCTTGCGCCGTCTGGGCATCCGGATCACCGGCGGTCACGAAGGTGACCAAGCCGCCGCGCCCCTCGGCTGCCAGGGCGGTGAAGCGGCGCTCCATCCGGCTGGGGGCGCTCATATCTCGATCCCCAGCGCCGCGGCGACGGTGAAGACGTCCTTGTCGCCTCGTCCACACATGTTCATGACCAACAGGTGGTCGCGCGGCAGGGTGGGCGCAAGCTTGCCGACAAAGGCCAGGGCGTGCGCCGGTTCCAGTGCCGGGATGATACCCTCCTGGCGGGAGCACAGCTGGAACGCCGCGAGCGCTTCCGTATCCGTTGCCGAGACATATTCGATACGGCCGATGTCCTTCAGCCAGGCGTGCTCCGGACCGATGCCGGGATAGTCGAGACCGGCGGAGATGGAATGGGCTTCCTTGATCTGCCCGTCGTCATCCTGCAGCAGATAAGTGCGGTTGCCATGCAGCACGCCCGGCCGCCCGCCGGTGAGCGAGGCGGCGTGCTCGCCGCTGTCGATACCGCGCCCCGCCGCCTCCACACCGAAGATGCGGATCTGCGTATCGTCGAGGAACGGGTAGAACAAGCCCATGGCATTGGAGCCGCCACCGATGCAGGCGACCAGGCTATCCGGCAGGCGCCCCTCGGCGGCCATCATCTGTTCGCGCACCTCGCGGCCGATCACCGACTGGAAGTCGCGCACCATGGCCGGATAGGGGTGCGGCCCGGCGACCGTGCCGATGATGTAGAACGTCGACTCCACGTTGGCGACCCAATCACGCAACGCCTCGTTCATGGCGTCCTTCAGGCTGCGGCTGCCGCTGGTCACCGGCACCACCTCGGCGCCGAGCAGCTTCATGCGAAAGACGTTAGGCTTCTGCCGCTCGATGTCCTTCTCGCCCATATAGACGACACAAGGCAGGCCGAAGCGCGCGCACACGGTGGCAACCGCGACGCCGTGCTGACCGGCGCCGGTCTCGGCAATGATGCGCTCCTTACCCATGCGCCGGGCGAGCAGGATTTGGCCCATGCAATTGTTGATCTTGTGCGAGCCGGTATGGTTCAGCTCGTCACGCTTGAAATAGATCTTCGCACCGGTGTTGCCGCCCCCGCTGGCCTTGGCGAAATGCTCGGTCAGGCGCTCGGCGAAATAAAGCGGGCTGGGCCGGCCCACATAGTGGGTGGCGAAGCTGTCGATCTGCGCCTGGTACGCCGGGTCCTTGCGGGCCGCCTCATAGGCGCTCTCCACCTCGAGGATGAGCGGCATCAGCGTCTCGGCGACGAAACGGCCGCCGTAGATGCCGAAATGCCCGCGCTCATCGGGCCCGGCCTTATAGGTATTGGGGGTCTGGCTCGGCAAAGGTCTCTCTCGCGAAATAGGCCGCGGACTCTGCCCCATAACCTCCGCCGCCGCAATATCCGGCGGGCCAGCGCCAGAAATAGGCTAGGCCGGGGGGAGAACAAAACTTGAAAATTCGCCCCTCAATTTCATGGGCTTAGCCTCTCGGGTTCCCCCAAAAACAGATTTAGTATAGGGTGTGCCCCTGCTGGAGATCGACTGACCAATACTATCTTTTTTCGTTTCTTTTGCCCGATCTAAGAGGTGAAAGAAATTAACCATAAATCGATTTGGATATTCCGATGTTGCCAAGATCGGCAATTCGACTTTTGCACAATCTACGGGACAGAATCCGTCTCGCGCGCATTTCCAGGCACGCATTCGATTCCGCCCAGTTGCGGCTTAAATCGAATCATTTTCTAAAGCAGATTTTCTCGGACGATACGATTGAGGCCAAGTGGACAGCCGATCATGAGGCGATCCGTTCCGTATTCGGGGAGGTCGATCGCTTTGGCGGTGTCAACCCGGGCGATCGCAGGGCCGTCTATTACCTGATCTGTGGCCTCGGGCCTGAGAAGGTTCTCGAGGTGGGCACGCATATTGGCGCCTCGACCTTGTACCTGGCACGCGCCCTGAAGGCGTGCGGCGACCATGGTACAATCACAACGGTTGATCTTTTCGATGTTAACGATCCAGCCACCGGGGCGTGGAAGCGGCGGGGCCTGGAGCTGTCGCCGCAAGGGTATGCCGATCAACTCGGCTGCAAGGATCGAATTAAATTCGTAGCGCGGCCAGCGCTTGATTTCATGATCGAGGCCGATGATAAGTTCGGCCTGGTGTTTCTCGATGGCGATCATTCGGCGCAAGCGGTTTATCGCGAGATGTCAGCGGCTTTACCCCTCCTCGCCCCGGGCGGTCTCATCCTCTTGCACGACTATTATCCCAACGGCCGCCCGCTTTTCCCCGACAAAGGGGTCATTACCGGTCCCTATCAGGCGCTGCGCCGTATCACGGTGGAGAATCCGGAAATATGCGTCCTGCCGCTCGGCGATCTGCCCTGGCCGACCAAACAAGGCGTGCATACGACAAGCCTTGCCTTGGTGTTCCGCTCGGAAACCTAAAGCGCCTGCGCGGCCTTCAGGAAGGCACGGATCTTCTCGGGATTTTTGGCACCCGGACGATCCTCGACGCCGGAAGAGACATCGATCGCCGGCGTGCCGGATACCGCTACCGCCTCGGCCACATTGCTGGCATTCAAACCGCCCGAGAGCATCCACGGCAGCGCCCATCGGCGCCCCGCGAGCAAGCGCCAGTCGAAGGAGATGGCGTTACCGCCGGGCAAGGCGCCGGTCATGCCCTTCGGCGGCTTGGCATCGAAGAGCAGGCGGTCCGCGGCACCGCTGTACGCCTCGGCGCCGGCGACATCATCGGCGCCGGCGATCTTCACCGCCTTCATCACCGGCCGGTCGAAACGGCGGCGAATTTCGGCCACCCGGGCCGGGCTTTCGTTGCCATGCAACTGCAGCATATCGAGAGACACGCGCGCCAGAAGACTGGCGATAAGGGCATCCTCGGCATCCACCAGCAAGCCAACCTTGGTGATCCCATCCGGCACCGCCGCGGCCAGCGCCGCGGCTTGCTCGAGGCTGACATAGCGCGGACTCGGCGGATAGAAGATCAGGCCGATATACGCCGCGCCGCCATCGATGGCGGCGGCCAGGGCCGGGCGGCTGTTAATGCCGCAGATCTTGACCTCGATAGTCATAGGTGGCGGCCTTACACCTTGGCCGGCGGCGGCGCAACTGCCGGGACCCAGCCGGTGCTAATGCGAAACGCGATGGAGATGGCCGACATCGTCACGGCCATGACCAGATAGCTCATCCCGGTCATGACGATTTGGGCCGCTATGATGAGGCCTGCGTTGTCGATCAGGTACTGCCGGATCACCTCTTCGGGGCTCTTTCCGTCCTGCAATACCGAAGAATCGATCTCGGGTAAGGCGAAGATTCCCAGAATCTGGGCGATCACCCACAGAACCGTCACCGCCGGCACAATGCTCAGCGCGATCGTTCCGAGCAGCCGCATCCCTTGCCCCCGGGTATGCGCCCAGGCATGCCGCAATGTGTAAATTTCATCCGCCGCCGCCGCCGGGAAGACAAAGCTCAGGCGCGCCGCGAGGTAGACCACACCAAACACAACGGCGATCTCACCCAGCAGGAACGCCAACGCCGCCGCACCGGAATTCGAGGCACTGGCGGCCGTAGCCACCTGGAACGTCCCGATGAGCAGCGGCGGAACAATAAGACCGAAAGCGATGATGGCCAAGGCGACCTGATAGCCGAAAAACCGCCAATGGCGTGGCGCCCAGGACGGGGCCAGAGGTGGCCGACCGGCCTCCGGCCCAAGCAACGTCAGCCGGCACCAGGCGACGCCGAAGATCGCGTAGGGAGCTAAACCGGCGATAGCCAATATGAAGGAGACCAAGGGAAGGGCCGGCATGGCAAGGGTCAGCCCGGCGATCAGAATCGAGAGCAGAAAAGGGGCCGCGACCGCACGCAGGAGCAACCCCGGCTCCCCCAGGACGACCCCGTATGCCTCCCGCACGGTGGCCAGCACCGGCAGGCGGCTTACCGCCGCCGGTGGCGGGCTGGAGTGGCTCATGTGTGAGCCCCCCGCGACTCGCTCAACTCGGCGTCGCCCAGCTCGGCGGCGATACGCCGGGCCGCGGCTATCGGATCCGCCGCGCCGGTGATCGGCCGGCCGACCACCAGGTAGTCGGCGCCCTCGGCCACAGCCTCGGCCGGTGTGAGCACCCGCTTCTGATCGTCCGCCGCCGTCCATTCCGGCCGGATACCGGGCACCACCAGCAGAAAATCGGGGCCGCACAGGCGGCGCAGGGCCGCGATTTCGCGCGGGCTACACACCACGCCGTCTAAACCGCTCTCCCGCGCCAGGGCGGCCAGCCGGCGCACCTGCTCGGCCACCGGACCGTGCTGGCCGACAGCTACCAGGTCGTCATCATCCAGGCTGGTCAAGACCGTGATGCCGAGCAACCGGGGCGGTGGCACACCGGCCTCCGCGGCGGCGGCCCCCGCAGCCACCACGGCCGCCCGCAGCATCGCCGGTCCGCCGGCGGCATGGATCGTCAAAAGGTTCGGGCGCAGCGGCACGGCGGCACGCACGGCACCCGCTACGGTGTTGGGAATGTCGTGAAACTTGAGGTCGAGGAACAAGCGCCCGTTGCCGGCGGCGGCGCGAGTCACGGCACGCACCCCCTCGGGCCCGTGGGCCGTGAAGAACTCCTTGCCGACTTTTATGCCGCCGATAACCTCCGACAACGCCGTCGCCAGATGTGCCGCGCGCGCCAGATCGGGGGTATCGAGGGCCACGAAGATGCGGTCCTTTGGCGAGGTTTGGGTCATGACGCGGGTATATCACCCCGCGCCGATACGGTCACGTGGCGCTCACGGACCTAAACCCTCTCGACCACCAACTCGGCGGCCGCCAGGTCCTCGACCGCCGTGCCCGTCGACTTGAACAGGGTGATCTGGTCGTAGTACCGGCGCCCGGCCCGGTCGCCGCGGGTCAGCTCAAAGAGATCGGCGGCGATATCCGCCGGGTCGAGGACGCCGGAGTCGACCGGCTGGACGATGTCGCCTGCCTCGGCGCCGGCACCGGTACGAGTATCCACGAACACCCGGGCGCGGCGTATGGCCGTATCGTCGGTCTCGCGCATATCCGGGCGAAAACCGCCGACCAGATCCAGATGTTGGCCGGGCTGCAGCCAATCGCCGGCGATCAGCGGCGTGGTGCTTAGCGTCGCACAGGAGATGATATGCGCGCCGCGCGCCGCTGCCTCGAGATCGGTTGTCGCCGCGACGCGAAAGTCCGGGCGATCCAATCGCTTGGCAAGCTTCGCCGCCTTCTCCTCGCTGCGTCCCCAAATGAGCACATTGTGGATCGGACGGACCGCCGCGTGGGCGGCAATGAGATGCGGCGCCAGGGCACCGGTGCCGACCATCAGCAAACGCTCGCTATCGGGCCGCGATAGGTAGCTCGAGGCCAGCGCCGATGCGGCGGCGGTGCGCCGAGCGGTCAACGCCGGGCCATCGATAAGCGCCAGCGGAGAACCCGTTCGCCCATCGAGCAGCAGGTAGGCGCCCATCACCGCCGGCAGGCCACGCGCGCTATTCTCGGGGAACACGGTCACCATCTTGATGCCGATATGGCGCCCCGCCTGCCACGCCGGCATGAGCAACAGGGTCGCCACGTCGGCGTCATCGCCCTCCATGTCGGCGCCTTCGATACTGTGGTGGTGGCGCAAGGGGACGGTGATGTCGCGGCGAAAGGCCTGGCGCAAACGTTCGACCAAACTTTCGTAGTCGAGTGCCGCGTCAACCTCGGCCGCTTGGATAATGCGCATGGTCTCGGCGGCCGAGGCGCAGGCTCTTAGAGCGTCGTCCGCGGGCCGCCACCGGCAGCCGATTGAGTCGGCGGCGGCGCGGCCGGCGAGCCGGCTATGGTAACGGCGGAGGAGCGTGGCGCGTCGGCCAACCGCTCCTTCTCAGCGGCACCACGCAGGTACGCGACTTCGCGCTCCAATTCGGCGGCGCGGCGGCGCGCCTCGCGCGCGCGGCGTCGCGTGGAGCCACCGGAAAACCAGGCCACCACAGCCCCGGCGAACAAGCCGACGACGGCGGCGCCCAGCACCACGACGAAGAGCGGCGCCTGTATCGTCATCGCCAGCGGCCATAGATCGAGTACGACCACCTCGCGATTGGCGATCGCAAAGACGACGGCTACCACCATCAGCGGCAACGTCAAAATCCAGGACAGTCGCTTCATAATTCGAACTCCACGCCCCGCGGGCTTGGAGGCCCTAGTGGAGCGACCCAAACGGATGGTACCCATCCGTTTGGATAAGTCGTCCCACAAGATCAATACGTTGGTGGGCCGACGCCTATGAGGCGTTTAAACGCTCGCGCAAGAGCTTGCCGGTCTTGAAAAAGGGAATGTGCTTTTCCGAGACATGCACCGCGTCGCCCGTGCGCGGATTGCGCCCGACCCTCGCGTCGCGGCGCTTGACCGAAAAGGCGCCAAAACCCCGCAGCTCCACCCGATCACCACGCGATAGGGCGCCGGAAATTTCCTCGAAGATCGTGGTTACGATGCGTTCCACATCGCGGTGATATAGATGCGGATTGAGTTCCGCTATGCGTTGAATGAGTTCCGACTTCGTCATGGTGCCCCTTCCCACGATTTACGACCGGCCACGACACCCCCCGGTGCCAGCTGCCAGCGTGCAGCGGTCGAGTAGGAAACACGGCCCGGTTGCCTCCCCCACCCTTGTCCGCACTAGCGACATTTCTTTATCCGGGCCCGGTACCAAACCGATAGGGTGCCAGACTCACCCCGGGTCGTCAAGGATAAGCCTTTCAGAACAATCGTTTATTCCGCAGTGCACCACGGCCGGCAAGAGGACGCTTGCCGCACCGTGTCGTAGCGGCGCCGAAAACGGCCAGGACTTGCTCGCAAAAGCCCGTCATGCCCTGGCCGATTTTGCGCGGCAGCGGCTCTAGGCGTCGCTCTCTTTGTCGCTCTTACTTTTCTTGGCGGTGCTTTTTGTCTTGGTCGTCTTTTCCTTAGCCGGCTTTGCCTTCGCGACTTTTTTCTTTGTTTCCTTCGGCTTACTTACCTTGGGTTCCTTGGGTTCTTTGGGTTCTTTAGCCACCTTGGGCTCTTTGGCCACCTTAGGCTTGGCGGCTTTACTCTTAGCGGCCTTCGGCTCGTCCTCGCCGCCGGCCGTCTCGTCCTCGGGCTCTGTCTCTTCCCGCTCGAGGGCGGCCTTGGAAATTGCGGCACCGAGAATTTCGCCAAGGCTGGCACCCGACTCGGCGGAGCCATAGTCGGCCATGGCCTTCTTCTCTTCGTCCGCCTCGCGTTGCTTGATCGACAAGGTGATCTTGCGGGTTTTCGGATCGACGGCGCTGATCTTGGCGTCCACCTTTTCGCCAACGGCGAAACGGTCCGGCCGCTGCTCGCTTCGCTCGCGAGAGAGATCGGCCTTGCGAATAAAGCCGGTGGCGCCGTCGCCCAGAGTCACCTCGATTCCGTTATCGGTGATCTGGCGCACGGTGCATGTCACCACCGCACCCTTCTTTAGCTCCTTGAGCGATCCGGCGAAGGGATCCTCGGTCAGTTGCTTGATGCCCAGGCTGACGCGTTCCTTGGCGGTATCCACGTCCAGCACCTTGACCTTGACGGTGCTGCCCTTGCGGTACTGCTTGACCGCCTCTTCGCCCGGCAGGCTCCAGTCCAGATCCGAAAAATGCACCATGCCGTCGATTTCGCCGGGCAGGCCGACGAACAACCCGAACTCGGTGATGTTCTTGATCTCGCCCTCAAGCTCCGTCCCGGTGGGATAGTTTTCCAGGAATGAGCTCCACGGATTGGCGCCGCACTGCTTCAGTCCCAGGCTGATGCGCCGCTTCTGCTCGTCGACATCGAGCACCATCACCTCGACCTCTTGACTGGTCGAGACGATCTTGCCCGGATGCACGTTCTTCTTGGTCCAGCTCATCTCGGAAACGTGGACCAGTCCCTCGATCCCGGCCTCCAGCTCGACGAATGCACCGTAGTCGGTGATGTTGGTCACCCGGCCAAGGAATTTGGTGCCGACCGGATACTTGGCGCTCACGCCCTCCCACGGATCCGCCTCAAGCTGCTTCATGCCCAGGCTGATGCGCTGAGTCTCCGGATTGAAGCGAATGACCTGGACCTTTAGTTGCTGGCCGATGGAAACCGCCTCGGAGGGATGGTTGATGCGCTTCCAGGAAATGTCGGTGACATGCAGCAGGCCGTCCACACCGCCCAGATCGACGAAGGCGCCGTAGTCGGTGATGTTCTTGACCACGCCATCGAGGACCTGACCTTCCTTGAGGCCGGCGATCAGCTCGGAACGCTGCTCGGCCCGAGTCTCCTCGAGGACGGCACGTCGCGAGACCACGATGTTGCCGCGCGAGCGGTCCATTTTCAGAATCTGGAAGGGTTGCGGCGAGCCCATCAGCGGGCCGACATCGCGCACCGGACGGATATCCACCTGGCTGCCCGGCAGGAACGCCACAGCGCCGGATAAATCGACCGTAAAGCCGCCCTTGACCCGGCCGAAGATGACGCCGGTTACCCGGCCGCTATCGTTGAACGACTTCTCCAACACGGTCCAAGCTTCCTCGCGCTTGGCCTTTTCGCGCGAGAGCATGGCCTCGCCGTTCTTGTTCTCCATCCGCTCAAGATAGACTTCGACATCGTCGCCAACCTTGATCTCTGCCGGCTGGCCTGCCTCGGAGAATTCCTTGAGGGCCACCCGGCCTTCGGACTTCAGGCCGACATCGACCAGGGCGCTATCGCCTTCGATGGCGATGACAGTGCCCCTAAGGACGGTGCCTTCCAGGCCATCGGAGGTGCCGAGGGATTCATCGAGCAGGTCGGCGAAACGCTCTTTTACCAGGGGTTCGGGGGTCGCGGATTCGGGTGTTTGAGCGGCTGGATCAGCCATGGGGTCGTATCCTTTCGTTGCATCATGCTCTACGGGCCAGCCGGTTGTCTCCGGCGGTCTTCCCAGGACCATCCCGGGCGCAGTCGTGTTTTCCTTCGTCGTCAGGCAGGGGGTGCGGCGGTGCGGGCGGTAACGATGTCCATCGCGGCGTGAAAGGCGCCGTCGGCGTCCATCTCGCTGGTATCCAGAACGACCGCATCGGGGGCCGGTTTGAGCGGCGCCGTGGCGCGGGCGCTGTCGCGGGCATCCCGCTCCTGCATCTCCTGCTTAACGCGCGCGTATATACTCGCCTCTCCCCTGGCTCGCAACTCTTTCTGCCGCCGGGCGGCCCGCGCCTCCAGGCTAGCGGTCACGAAAATCTTCACATCGGCCTTGCGGCAGACCACTGTGCCGATGTCCCGGCCATCCAGAACGGCCCCCCGCTTGCCGTCAGGCGGCCGCGCGGCAAAGCGCCGCTGCAGGTCCAGAAGGGCGGCGCGAACCCCGGCAATGGCGGCAACCTGCGAGGCGCCCTGGCCCACCGCTTCGTCCCGCAGATCGGGCCGATTCAGATCCACAAATGAGATCGACCGGGCGGCCGCCTCGGCGATCGCCGGCACGGTGGGATCGTCGCCATCGGCCAAAACCTTCGCCGCCACGGTCCGGTACAACTGGCCCGTATCCAGATAGGCCAGATCGAGCGCCTCGGCCAGGCGCCGGGCCAGGGTTCCCTTCCCGGCGGCGCCAGGCCCGTCGATGGCGATGATCATGTCTTGCCTGCGCCTGATACGATCCTGGCGCCAAGGGCGGTCATCTGCTCGACAAAGCCCGGGAAGCTGGTATCGATGGGCGAGGCATCGTCGATGCTGACCGGTTGCTCTGCCGCCAGGCCAAGCACCAGAAAGCTCATGGCGATTCGATGATCCAGACCGCTGGCGATGGTCGCGCCGCCCCGCGGCCGGCCGCCGACGCCGTGCACGACCAGGCTATCCGCCCCTTCCTCGACCGCGACACCACACGCCGCCAAGCCACGGGCGACAGCGGCCAGGCGATCGCTTTCCTTGACCCGCAACTCGCTCAGGCCGTGCATTATGGTGGTTCCTTGCGCGCAGGCGGCAGCGATTGCCAGAATCGGGTATTCGTCGATCATCGACGGAGCACGGGCCGCCGGCACCTCGACCCCGCTCAAGGTCCCGCCGGCGACCAACAGGTCGGCGACCGGCTCGCCAGCCTCTTGCCGTCGCTGGACAAAATTCAGATCGGCTCCCATCTCACGCAACGTTTCGTAGAGGCCGCAGCGGTGCGGATTGATGCCCACATCCGGCAAGCACACATCGGATCCCGGCAAGAGCAGGGCGGCGACGGCAGCGAAGGCCGCCGAGGACGGATCGGCCGGCACGCGCACGCAGCGCCCGGTCAGCTCCGGCTGTCCGGTCAACGTGATCGCCAAACCGTCATCGGTCTCCTCGGTTGCGAGATCGGCCCCAAAGTAGCGCAGCATCAGCTCGCTATGATCCCGCGTCGCCTGCGGCTCTATGACCGTGGTCTTGCCGGGCGCGTTGAGGCCGGCCAAGAGAACCGCCGATTTGACCTGCGCCGAGGGCACCGGCACGCGGTATCGAATAGGGACAGCATTGCCGGTACCGACTACGGTCAACGGCAGGCGGCAGCCCTCGCGGGCCACGATACGCGCCCCCAACTCGATCAGCGGCGCAGCAACCCGAGCCATGGGCCGGCTGCGCAGACTGGCATCCCCGGTCATCATCGCGGTGAGCGGATGGCTGGCCAAGACGCCCATGAGCAGGCGCGCCCCGGTGCCCGAGTTCCCCATGTCGAGCACATCCTCGGGCGCCGACAGTCCGCCAATGCCGCGCCCCCAGACCCGCCAGACCCCATCGTCACCGCGGGCGATCTCGGCGCCCAGGGCCTGCATGGCGGCGGCGGTGCGCAGGACATCCTCACCTTCGAGCAGTCCGTGAATATCGCTTTCGCCGACCGCCAGGGCGCCGATCATCAGGGCTCGATGGGAAATGGACTTGTCGCCGGGCACCCGAGCGGTACCGGACAAAGCTTCACAGGGCGTTGACGTTAATGGCCGTACAGGCGGTCGCACAGGCAGTCCCACAGGCAGTCACAGTCCTTTCGCGCAAAAGCGATCAGGCCCGCTGTCTGTAACATATCCCGGCCGCCTGGCAACAGCGGCCGCCGCACAGGCGCCGCCGAGAGGCTATATGACGACAGCGATACATGAGGACAGCGATTTGGGGCGATTTACCTTTTGACAGAGCCAAGTGAACGTGGCAATTGGCTCGCCCGAGCCTACGTGTCTAGACATATGGGCGCTGCAAATTGGAGGGCTGCCGTTGAGCAAGCCGGAATGGGGCACTAAGCGCGTTTGTCAGAGTTGCGCCGTCAAGTTTTACGACTTCGGCCGCACGCCTATTGTCTGCCCCAAATGCAGCGCCGTTTTCGATCCGGAAACCCTCCTCAAGTCGCGACGCAGCCGTCCGGCCGCAGCCGCCAAGCCAAGCAAGCCGGTTGCTGCTGTCAAACCCGTTGCCAGCGACAAAGACGAGGACGAGGACGACTCCGTTGTCCTGGCCGACGGCGACGATCTGGCCGATCTTCCCGATGACGACGACGATGACGATGATTCGGTGATCGAAGACGCCTCGGAGCTGGGCGAAGACGACGAGGACGTCTCGAAGGTCGTTAACCCGGGCAAAGACGAGGAAGATTAGGAGACCTGCCTGGCGCGCACGATCGCCGATGGCCGATTTTTCCCTTGCGCCGCCGCAGGAGGCTTCCTAACTTTCCGCCGCACAACCGCCCCCAGGGGCGGCACACCGCATCATGTGGGGCCGTAGCTCAGTTGGGAGAGCGCTACAATGGCATTGTAGAGGTCGTCGGTTCGATTCCGTCCGGCTCCACCATTTCGAACACCACCATTTCGAACAAGGGTCTAGCGTTTGGTCGCTAGGCCCTTGTTCGTTTTCCGTCTCGCGGCGTGGATGGACCGTCCGGCAATTTTCGGGCGATCATGCGGATACCCGGCTTCATATTTAAGCCGAAACGTTCGATCCGGAACCCGGCCGCCTCGAACGCGCACCGCAGCGAGTTCTTGGAAAACCAGCAGAGGTGCTCCGGAGGCTTGACCTCGTTCCAGGAAAGAAAGCGGTTGCGCACGCGGATGTGACCGGCATCCGGCGTTGTCAGATATAGCAGGCCTCCGCCCCTAGTCAGCATCGACAGCGCGGCAACGAAGGCACGTACCTCGGTGATGTGTTCGATCACCTCGGCGCAATAGACCACATCGAAGCGCTCGCCTTGGGCGGCAAATCCGGCGATATCGGAGGTCTGAAACGCGCAGCCCGGAAATTGGCGCCGGGCGGTTGCCACGGCGTCCGGATCGATATCTATGCCGGTCGCCGTGAACCCGGCCATGCGCGCCGCCTCGACCGCAAATCCGACGTTGCAGCCGACATCGATGAACGAGCGTCCGGGGACCATGGTACGCAGGCGTTGGATGCGCCGCCGCGCCCGGCGGATCTTTTTCGGCGCCTTGGCCGCGTATTTCTCGGTGGCATGGTATTGCGCATAGAAGCGCCCCAGCAGCGCCGTATCCGGCTGCGGGTCAATGCGGATGAAGCCGCAGTCAGCGCAGCGAAGAAAGGTGAAATCCGCCCCCCAGCCGGCCCGCCCTGCCCGCTCCAGGATCCCGCGGCGCTCGTCCGACGGGTCGGCGGGCAGCATCGCCAACCAGTCGGCCGAGGTGCCGATTGGCCGAACCGCCTCGCCATCGCAGACCAGACACCGCATCGTGGCCTCCCCCCCCATGCCCGGCGCCCAGCGGTGGGTGCCGGTGCCCTTATAGCAGCGAATCCGGCTCCGCAGCCAAGGCGGCTCTAAACCACCACAGGAGCGGCCATGATTCTGGGTATTTTATCCCATTATCTTATGAAAACGCGGGCCCGGCCGAGGTCGGTAACGTTCTGTTCATCGCCAAGCGTAAAGATGCGTCCGGGCCGGTCCGAGCGTACGAGCCCATAGGGTTTGACGGCAACGGCGGGAGCGGAACCATGATCACACCGGATAGTCTGCTGCAATCATTGCCAGTATGGCTGTCGGCTGACCTGGTGACACCCGCATTCGCCTATCTCGATCCGGGAACCGGCAGTATGATCGTCCAGCTGCTCTTGGGCGGCATTGCCGGCGCCTTGGTCGTCGGCAAGCTCTACTGGCAGCGGTTCAAGGGTTTCTTCAGTCGAAAAGGAACGGCTTCGCCGGCGCCAAGCCAAGACGACTGATGAACCGACCCATCCCTGATCCCGGCTCCTTTCGGGATCCCTGCGGCAGAATCTATCACTGCGGCGGCAAGGTATATCGAACGATCACCGCCCAAGCGCGTGACGATTTCGAATTCGTCCGCGGCACCGGCCTGATCGACCGTCTGGTCGGCGACGGCCGGGTGATCGCCGGCGAGCTGGTCTCAGCCGATGGTTTCCCCAATGGATTAGCTGAGGGCGTCGCACATGTGGTCGAGCACCCGCGGTTGCCCTTCATATCCTACCCTTATGAGTGGCCCTTCCCCGCTCTAAAGGCCGCGGCGCTGCTGCATCTCGACATACAGACCGAGGCGCTTGATGCCGGTGTCGCTCTGTCGGACGCCAGCGCCTACAACATTCAATTCCGCGGTGCGCAACCGGCGTTCATCGATCTGCTGTCCTTCCGGCGCTACCGAGACGGTGAAATGTGGTCGGGACACCGCCAGTTTTGCGAACAATTTTTGAACCCTCTGTTGCTGCGCGCCAAGTGCGGTGTCGCCCACAATGCCTGGTACCGTGGCAGTCAGGAGGGGATCTCCGCCAGCGACCTGAGGCGGTTGCTGCCGTGGACCAGCAAGCTCTCGCGCAACATCCTTCTTCATGTCGTCGCCCAATCCGCCTTTCAAAAAGTTTCCATGACGCCAAGTGCAAATGGCAAGGCGCCGCTGCAGACCCGATTCCCCACCGCGTCCTATCGCGGCATGCTCGCCAAGCTGCGCGGCTGGATCGCGACGCTGGAGCCCGCTGATACCGGCGCGACTGTTTGGCGGGACTACGCGAAATCCCACAGCTACGCGGATGACGAGATCGCCGCCAAGCAGGGCTTCATCGCCGAATTCGCCCAGGCCCTAAAACCGAAGTTGATTTGGGATCTTGGCTGCAACACAGGTGATTTCTCCGCTGTTGCGCTTGGCAACGGCGCCAAGTACGCAGTCGGCTTCGATATGGATCAGGGGGCGCTGGAACAGGCCTTCGCCCGCGCCGCCTCGACGGATCTATCCTTTACGCCGCTGTATCTCGACGGCGCCAACCCCTCACCCAGTCAGGGCTGGAATGAGCGCGAGCGGCCGGGCCTCGCCGGTCGAGCGACTGCCGATGCGGTCATTGCCCTGGCCTTCGTCCACCATCTCGCCATCGGTCGCAATATCCCATTGCCGGACCTGGCCGCCTGGTTGACTGGCCTGGCGCCACACGGCGTGGTCGAGTTCGTGCCGAAACGGGATCCCATGGTGCAGCGGCTGCTGGCCCTGCGCGACGACATATTTCCCGACTATACGGCGGAGCATTTCCAGCACTGCTTGTCGCAAAGTGCCGAGATCATTGAGGCTCGGACGGTAACCCAGTCCGGGCGCACGCTGATTCGCTTCCGGCGGCCTGTAACGGGACGCTAAGATCGTGAAGACCGGCACCAAGAAGACCGGCGAGCTGTCAATACGCCAGATATTCCTGTTGGATTTCCTGGCGATCCTTTTTGTGCTGCTGGCGCCCTATCTGAACTATGTCCAGCACAACGATTTTATCTTCGAAGTCGTAAACCTCGCGGTGGTCGGCGTCTTCATCACCGTATCCGCGGCTCTCGCGACGTTGTTGCGATTTGTGCCGTCCGACATCCTGCGCGTTGGGATCCTGGCCTTCCTGCTGCTTCTTTTCGTCGATATTCAGCTGTATTGGTTTGAGAGCTGGATACAGAAGTTAGGAATCGGCGCTTTCGTGCTAGGTCGGTTATCTTGGATCGGTCGCCGCCACCTGAGCGTATTCGTTGCGGCCGTGTTTGGTACCATGGTTGCTGGGACCGTTGTGCTGGCACTCTGGGACGGATCGGTTGTCCGCGATTCCACGGCACGCCCAAGCGCGGCCAGCGGCAATTCGAACCTGCCCGTCTATGTGCATATCATCCTGGATGAATTCATGGGTCCCGAAGGATTCGATACCAACGTTGCCAGCCAACGGGCAATCAAGAACGAGATTCAAACCTTTTTTGCCGATCAAGGATTTCGCCTCTTCGGCCGGGCCTACAGCCCCTACTACGATTCCCACGACTCGATCCCAGCTTTCTTGAACATGACGGAAACGAGCGAGACCGCGCAGTTCTATTGGGAGGACGGCGAGGACTACATCGTAGCCCAGAATCGATACTTCGAGATTCTCAGGTCGCGGGGCTACCAAATAAATGTCTACCAATCGTCATATATGGACTATTGCATGTCCAGCCCGGCCGATATCCGGAAGTGCGTGACCTATGATTTCCTCAGCATAACGAGCACCTCACTGGCACGCCTTGGGACCGCCGAAAAGGCGCAGGTCGTCGTGACTATGTATGCCAGCCTCGCAACTCTCAGCGACGTGGCCTTCGCGGCGTACGGCGCGCTGCGCTCTACTTTGGCCGTTCTCGGTCTGGCATTGCCGGAATGGGTCGAGTGGTCAAACAGGCCAGGCCCAATTCCGGTGATGCCGGTCTTCGACGAGCTGATTCGGGGCGTGACGACAGCACAGGGTGGATCGATGTTCTTCGCCCATCTGCTCATACCTCACTTTCCGTATTCGCTCGACTCGAACTGCCGCATTCGACGTCCCCTCATGACATGGGAAAACCGTTCCCTCAAAAGAGCCACTAGCACCGGGCGCGCCAATACGATTGCGTCGCGGCACGCACGCTACGCGGCCTATATCCCACAGGTCCGTTGTGCCCTCATGAAAGTCCAAAACCTGTTGGACACGTTGAAGGACCGTGGCCTCTACGACGACGCGACAATCGTGATCCAAGGCGATCACGGATCGCGAATCGTCCGTGTTGAGCCTATGTTGGTGAACCAGGACTTGTTAACCCAGCAAGACTACACGGATGCGTTCCTGGCCCTCTATGCGGTCAAATCGCCGGAGATTTCGCCTGGCTATGAGCCGCGGCCCGCCTCCCTGCCGCAGCTGATGCGAGCTCTAGTCCAAGGTGACATGGACGTCCCAGCCGGACCCGGGGGCGGGCAGCAACCGTGGGTTTTCTTGCGAAACGTCCCGTCTACCGACCTGGTCCGGGTTCCCGTGCCTTGCGCCGCGGATGGTGGGCAGGGCGAGGGTGGCTCTCCCGCCGGTGGACTGACCCTTAGGTGCACCGCCGAGGTCGACTAGCGCCTCCCCCGCCCCCACCTCGAGCTCGCCGGCCGAGTAAATTTCAGGCTTAGAATCAGGTCCAGATGCGCCCGCCCAAGGCCTGGCCAAGATAATAAACCCTTCATATTTGTTTTCTTGAATGGGCAACTAGTTGTCTGTAATCGACCTGTGTCGACGGGACACATGGAAGTCGGTCATACGTAAAACAGGTTTGCGAATTCTTGGCCGAGAACCACCACCATAGATGACTCGCAAGACCATTCCATTCGCCAATACGAGTCGTGACCACGACCGCTCAGGTAAAAGGCGGTTTTGGTAACCTTTTCTTAAGTGTGAGGGTTTACATGACCTACTAGCGGTGTTGTCACCGCTATTGCTTATTCAGGATAAATGAGGATTGGAACATGGCGACCAAGAAGACAAAGCGGAAGTCGACCAAGGCGAAGACCCCCGCGATGCTGACCAAGCAACTCAAGACCGCCGGTAAGGCCGTCCGCACTGCCAACAAGAAGGTCAATGCGGCGCGTCGTCTGGTGAAAAAGCAGATGGCTGCGAAGAAGGCCGCTGCTAAGAAGTTGGCCGCGACGAAGAAGGCGCTGGTCAAGGCGAAAGCCAAGGCTCTGAAGGCCAAGCGGCTTGCAGCGAAGAAGGCTGCTGCGAAGCGCAAGACCACGGCTAAGCGTCGTACCGCCAAGCGTTCGACCGCCAAGCGTCGGACCACGGCCAAGCGTCGCACCACGGCCAAGCGTCGTACCGCCAAGCGTTCGACTGCCAAGCGTCGTACCGCGAAGCGTTCGACCGCCAAGCGTCGTACCGCGAAGCGTTCCACGGCCAAGCGTCGTGTCGCCAAGCGGCGCAGCACGAGCTTCAAGGCGAAGCCGGCTGCCATCACCTGGCGCAACGGCGCCGTGGCGAGCATGTAAGCCACGGAGCTTAAGTATTTGTAAGAAGACGGGGGCCTCGCGGCTCCCGTCTTTTTATTTGCGCGCCAAGGTCACGCCTATCCGGCGCTCGACCGGGCGGTGGCTTGATTTCCGCGGGTCATGCCCCCAAATAGACCCTAGACGGCGCCGCAGCCAGCGGGCCGTCTTAAGTGCCGGGTGCCGCGAGAACGGGCCTGGATCCCTGAAACAGCAGCCCTTGCTCATGGACGAGGAGGATGCTGGCGATGAGCCGACTGTCCTTGTTTAATAGCCCGTTCTTGCTCGGATTCGAGCATTTTGAGCAGGCCCTGGAGAGGATCTCCAAGGCTTCTGCCGACGGCTATCCGCCCTATAACGTCGCCCAGATCAATGAGCATCGCCTGCGCATTACCTTGGCGGTTGCCGGCTTTGCCACAACCGATTTGCAGGTGCAGGTCCGCGACAATCAGTTGGTGATCGCGGGCAAGCGCGAAGACAGCCCCGAGGCCGTCTACCTGCATCGCGGCATCGCGACCCGCCAGTTCCAGCGCAATTTCGTCCTCGCCGACGGTATCGAGGTGGCCGGGGCGGCTCTGGAAAACGGACTGCTGCACGTGGACTTGGAACGGCCGCAGAGCGAGCCACATGTACGCAGTATCACCATCGAAACTCGGGAACCGGCGACCGCAACGGGCTCGACCGCAACGGGCTCGACCATTGACGTCGTTCCCGGCGGCGTTCCGAGCGGGCCGGGCGGGCCGGCACACCGCAAGGCCTCTCGCTAATACAACAAACCAACGGGACGCCGCGACAAGCGTCGGCGCATGGCCCAGGAGGGAAAGAAACTATGGATCAGACGGAACCCATCGCCCAAATTTCGCCACAGGATCTGATGATCCTCGGGCTACAAGAGGTCGCCTACCTCAAGCCGGTCGTCGTCGAAGGAAAGACGGCATACGCCGTGCACGCGGCGGATGGCCGTGAGGTGGCGATCATGGCTAATCGGGATGTCGCCCTAGCGGCGATCCGGCAAAACGAACTGGAGCCGCTTAGCGTCCACTAAAAAACGCATCAGGCGGCGTGGCTTGCCGCTGATTCTGTCAGAAGGGCGTGGATGGCCTCGGCACTGTCGGTCCCGCGCAGCTTCTCGCAGATCGATCGGTCACGCAAAAGACGCGAAACCCGGGCCAAGGCCTTGAGGTGGGCGGCCCCGGCCGCC
>Ga0209633_10002016_pt1 | contig 20120 bp, 16 predicted proteins | sample Cruoilmetagenom1_FD_187290 | JGI IMG/M metagenome (GOLD analysis project Ga0209633, IMG submission 187290) | Oil polluted marine microbial communities from Coal Oil Point, Santa Barbara, California, USA - Sample 1 (SPAdes) (version 2) | ecosystem: Environmental > Aquatic > Marine > Oil seeps ... | reverse complement strand
TCTTGACCATGAAATAATTCGCTTAAAATGAAAAAAATAACCCGTCGTGATTTTTTTTGCTGCAGCGCAGCAATACTGGCAACCCCTGCAATCTCTTATGGATTTCTGCCCTTTGATAAAAAAAAAGGAGCATTAAAAAGTAGGGCTGATATCAGGGGTAAAATTTTCAAAAACGATGCTCCTGATAAATTATGGAAATGGTCAAAAAAAGCATATTTTTCTAAAAAAAAAGAAAACAACCGGGTGATGTGCGGCATATGCCCTAACCATTGCCTCCTCTCTCCGGGTGACAGAAGTCTCTGCCGTTCAAAAGTAAATATAGACGGAACTCTTTACACTCTTGTTTACGGAAATCCATGCGCGGTTCATATAGATCCAATAGAAAAAAAACCGCTTTACCATTTTAAACCTGACACAATGGTATTTTCCATAGCCACAACCGGCTGTAATTTTCGTTGCCTGAACTGCCAGAACTGGGAAATTTCACAGATGAAACCAGATGAAGTACGCCATGTGGAACTTTTTCCTGATGATGTTGTTCAAAAAGCGCTTCAGACCAAATCTGATTCCATAGCCTACACTTACTCGGAAGCCGTAACCTTTTATGAGTATATGCTGGACACTGCCGAAGCGGCCAAAGAAAAGGGATTAAACAACTTGTTTATATCAAACGGCTATATAAACAGAAAACCTTTGTTACGGCTTTGTAAATCTATTGATGCGGCCAATATCAACCTAAAGTCATACAGTGATGCGATTTACAAACAATTGAACGGCGGCAGGCTGCAGCCGGTGTTAAACACATTTAAAACCCTCCATGAACAGGGCATACACTTTGAAATCACAAACCTGGTGGTTCCTGGATATGTCGATAATGAAGATATGGTCAAGGAGATGTGTGAATGGATCCTCGAAAATCTCGGGCAGGACCATCCGCTCCATTTTTTGCGTTTTTTCCCAAAATATAAACTCAACCGGCTTGCACCCACTCCTATATCCACACTTACGGATTTTCGTAGCCTGGCCATAAAGGAAGGTATTCGTTATGTTTACATAGGGGGTGTTCCGGGGCATGCAGGCAACAGTACATGGTGCCATAATTGCAAAAAATTACTGATTGAACGGCAGGGCTATTTTATCACCCAATATAATCTAATCGGAAATCAGTGCAAATATTGCCACGCCGTGATCCCCGGCGTATTTAGGAACGAGGACGAATTAACTTCCCCAACTATGCATCATAGCTTCAGTCCATCTTTGCCCGATTTAAAAGTACAAAAATCTTGAAATAGCTCGCTATTCCTGCAACTTTTCTACTTTTAGATCAAACAAACCTGATCTAAATCTGTGCGCTTACCTGGGGAAATTATTTCGTCCCCGTTCCTAAAGAAAATAACTCCCATACCATGATTGGCAGAACAAAATATGAAAACAAAGGCGTCTTTCACTAACCTCTGCATCCCTCCATTCCTTATTCAATATTAAGCTTAGAAACGGGGACGAATTAACTTCCCCAACTATGCATCACAGCTTCAGGCCATCTTTGCCCGATCTAAAAGCAGAAAAATATTGAAATAGCTTGCTATTCCTGCAACTTTTCTACTTTTAGATCAAACAAACCTGATCTAAATCTGTGTGCCTACACTTTGGGAAGTTATTTCGTCCCCGTTCCTTAGATAAAAATCCCCACAAAACACCACTAATGCCGAAAATTTTTGTTGTTGGAACATTTTTTGCTTATCTATCCTATATTATTAGAATTATTTATTCAGAATTGCAAAATGCCATTTATGTGGACCAGTTCTTTGCATTTTGCTAAATAATATTTAATTAAATCAAAATGTTAATTTGTTGTCACATGTTACCTGATAAATGGCAATTATATTATATAACACGTTGGAATATTTGATACTATCATGTATTGATGCTCATATAAAATTTTATTAGAAAGCAATTTTAAAAATATTTTTTTGTTGACATAACCTTTATTTTATATGTAAGCGGTATTAATCTGAAAATGGAGTGGTTTTTAGTGGAGTTTTTTAGAGTATTCTATGTTTCGCAGCAGTTCCTTTCATACAATTGATGCAAAAGGCCGGATTATTATGCCGGTTAGATTTCGCAGCCTTATCCAGGCTGGCGGAGGTAATGGTGTTATGGTTTCCAGGATGGATAATGGTCTGGTGGCATATCCATTTGATGAATGGAGCAGAATAGAGAAAAATATTATGTCAGCGCCTCAAAAGGATGACTTGATGCGCAGGTTTATAAGGGTTTTTATTGGCTCGGCTGCTGAATGTTTTTGCGACAAACAAGACCGTATCCTGATTCCTCCACCCTTACGACATTACGCTGGACTTGAAAAGGAGATTGTGCTTTTAGGCGTGCTTACACATTTTGAGATCAGATCCAGGGAAAACTGGGATAAGGAAAATACGCAGCAGGAAGAGGATATGGTGAATGGGGAGGTGGGTGCTGAAATCGCAAAATTGCTCACTTGATCCTTTATTATATCATCATGTTTCAGTGATGCCGGCTGAGGTTTTATATTATCTTGACTGCAAGCCGGGAAAAATTTTTGTAGATTGTACACTTGGAGGTTCCGGCCATGCTACTGCAATTTTGAAGAGAATCACTCCTGGTGGGCTCTTGATCGGAATTGATCAGGATATAGATGCAATAGCAAATGCGCAAAAAGTTTTAAAACCATTTGAAGCGAATATCCGGCTTTTTAATGATAATTTTATTAATCTACCCTCAATTCTATCACACTTGAATATTTCCTCAGTTGACGGGATTTTTCTGGATCTTGGCATTTCACTTCACCAGCTTCAAGCGAGCGGCAGAGGATTCAGCTTTAATAAAGATGAACCATTAGATATGCGGATGGATATCAGGGCGAAAATTAAAGCTGAAGAATTGGTTAATAAATATGAAGAAAAGGAACTTGCCGGAATTTTCAGAAAATATGGCGATGAGCATTGGGCGTATTATATAGCAAGAAAGATAGTGCAGGAGAGGAAGAAGGAAACTATTAGAACAAGCAAACGATTAGCCGATATCATAAAAAGTGCGATCCCTAAAAAAAAATTATTTAAATATAAAATTCATCCTGCTACCCGTGTATTTATGGCTTTGAGAATTGCTGTTAATAAAGAACTAGAACGTTTTGAACTATTTATGAATAATGTTCCGGATATATTAAATCCAAAAGGCAGGATTTGCATTTTATCCTTTCATTCTCATGAAGATCGGATTGCTAAAAAGAGTTTTAAAGCTATGAATAGAGGATGCATCTGTCCTCCTGATTTTCCTCAATGCGTATGTAACAGGAAGAAGTTGATGCAGATTCTGACTAAAAAAATTGTGCGGCCATCCGAAAGTGAGGTTGCCAAAAACCCCATGGCAAGAAGCGCCAAACTCAGGGCTGCTGAAAAGATATAAAACCATTTTTGTTGTGCCCGCCAGGGCATGTGGGATTATGAAAAAAAAACAAAAGAAAAAAGATGCTGCGCAAGAGGCGAGAAATGGAATATATTTAATATTGCTCGGTCTTTTTGTACTGGAATTTTTTTTTTTGCATGGTGCCGTGTTCAGTATGTAAAAACCGGATATGATATTTCCAGAGAAACAGCAAAGCGCCAACAACTTTTATCATTGCAGCGTAATTTTAAAATTGAACTTGCTAGGCTTAAATCTCCTGAACGACTATCAAAAATTGCAAGGAACCGCTTGGGGCTTGCGGCCCCGGAAACCGGACAGACAATAATTATTCCATGAAAACCGGGTATAGAAAAGATATTAAATTACGTACTCTCATAGTAGGCTTTGTCCTTAGTCTTTGTTTTATTACGATTGGAGGGAGGGCCGTATATCTACAGGTTTTCTGTGAAAACTGGCTTTCTCAAAAGGCTGCTGATCAATATGAAAGGCCGGTCAGATCACTCGGAAACAGGGGCACTATTTATGATGCAAACCATAATGAAATGGCTGTAAGTACCTCTGTTACATCAATAGCTGCATACCCAGAACAGATTGATAATCCTGCGGCTGCGGCTGTAAAGCTTTCCGGAATATTAAAGATTGATAAGACGGGTTTAAGAAAAAAACTTTCTTCAAATAAAAAATTTGTATGGATTAAACGTAAAATAACACCAGGTGATGAACGAAAAATAAAAAATCTTAAACTTAAGGGTATTGATTTTATCCCTGAGCAAAACAGATTTTATACAGATAAAACCCTTGCAGCACAGTTGCTTGGTTTTGTCGGGGTAGATGGTCACGGGCTGGAAGGGATTGAGTTTTATTATGATAAATACCTTAAAGGTAATGATGACCGTTTCACTGTTTTTAAGGATGCTTTTGGATATGTTTTTTCAGGGGAGAAGATTACAGACGATTGTAATGGAAAGAATCTGATTCTGACAATCGACAAGAGAGTACAGTATGTAACGGAAAAAGCGCTTGGGGATGCTGTTAATGAATTTCATGCAGTATCCGGCATTGCTATAGTAATGGTTCCAAAAACAGGGGCGATCCTTTCCATGGCGCACTTTCCTTTTTTTAATCCGAATGCATTTAATGAATTCGACAGGAAAAAATGGAGAAACAGGGCCATCACGGATTCCTTTGAGCCAGGTTCCACAATGAAAATTTTCAGCGCTGCTGCAGCAATAGAATCAGGCAAATGTACGCCGCGTTCAATTTTTTTCTGTGAAAATGGAACATATGGAATAGGTAAAAACATCATCCACGATACCCACCCTCACGGGTGGCTCTCTTTACAACATATAATAAAGTATTCCAGCAATATAGGAGCTGTAAAAGTAGGCGAAATGATTGGCCCCGAGGTTTTATACAATAGTCTGCGCAAGTTCGGTTTTAGAGAGAATACGGGAATAGATTGCCCTGGAGAAACAAGGGGAAGCCTTCTTGACTATAAAAGATGGGCAAAAATTGATGCCGGCGCCATCTCGTTTGGACAGGGTATTTCAGCTTCGGCCATTCAACTGATTAGTGCAGCATCTGCAATTGCCAATAACGGAATGCTGATGAAGCCCTATTTAGTACAAGCTGTTACAGATCATAACGGGAGATTGATAAAAAGTATCAAGCCAAAAGAAAAAAGAAGAGTTGTTTCACCAAAAACAGCCAAAATGGTAATAAAAATGATGCAGTCGGTTGTCAGCGAAAAAGGAACCGGAATAAATGCAGCTATTAAGGGCTATTCTGTTTGCGGAAAAACCGGAACCGCACAAAAAATTGATGACACGGGAAAATATGCCAAGGGAAAATATACGGCATCATTTATCGGGTTTGTACCGGCGGAAAAACCTGAGGCAGTTATTCTGGTAATCGTAGATGAACCGCATGAGAATCATTACGGCGGCATTGTTGCTGCCCCGGTCTTCAGGAAAATTGCCTTAAAGACTCTTGATTATATGAATATGCCCCAGGGAAAAATGCAGGGTGTTAGAAGATGCCAGGTGTTTGGAGAGAGGTTTCAGGGATAGATAAATGAAGCTTAATGAATTATTTGAATCAATTCAGTTAGAAAGAATTTATTTTAAAGGCGGTTCCTGGGATGAAGCTGAGTTATCTTCCATTCACTACCGGGCGCAGGAGGTATTGCCCGGAGGTCTTTTTGTGGCTGTGAAAGGTAATACTGCTGACGGGCACGATTTTATAGATACGGCGCTTGCCAGGGGCGCAAAAGCGATTGTTACGCAAAAGCCGGTTGATGCGGATTCGATAATAATTGAAGTCGGGAACACCAGAAGAGCGCTGGCGCAAATTTCATCCGAATTTTACCATAATCCGTCTGAAAAACTGGTGCTTATAGGTATTACAGGCACAAACGGCAAAACAACAACAGCCTGTTTAATAGAGAGTATTTTAAAAAAGGCCGGGATCAGAGCCGGTGTTATAGGAACAATTAATTACCGTTATGCAGGAAGAGTTTTTAATAATCCCATGACAACTCCTGAATCGGCGGATCTTCAAAAAATTTTCGCAGAAATGCTTGAACATGGAATAACGCATATAGTGCTGGAGGTTTCATCTCATGCCATCGAACTTCACAGAATTGATTGCTGTAATTTTGACATAGGGGTTTTTACAAACCTTACACAGGACCATCTTGATTTTCATGGAGATATGAATACCTACTGGTCATGTAAAAAAAGATTTTTTTCGGAGTTTCTTAAGCCTGATATTGGAAATAGAAAGAAAACAGCAGTATTGAACTGCGATAACAAATATGGTCGGGAGCTTTTTGAAGAGTTGCCAGGGAATAAAATTTCAACAGGTAATTCAAAAAATAATATGATTTATCCTGAAGTCTTAAAACAGGATTTGACAGGCATGGAAGGTACTTTTTTTTCTCCTGAAGGCCATTATAATGTTAAATCATCACTAACAGGTGCATATAACGTGGAGAATATCCTCTCTGCTGCCGGAACCGGGCTTGCCCTTGGTATTAAAGCGGATATTATCGCGTCCGGCCTTGAAGAAGTAAAAAGAGTGCCTGGGCGTATTGAAAGAATTGATAATGATTTTCAAAGATTTGTATATGTCGATTATGCGCATACTCCTGATGCGCTTAAGAATGTGCTTTCAACTTTAAAAAGCCTGACTAAAAAAAAAATAATCTGTTTATTTGGGTGCGGAGGTGACAGGGATAAAGCAAAACGCCCATTAATGGGTGAGATAGCATCTGAATTATCCGATCTTCTCATTATAACTTCCGATAATCCAAGAACAGAGAATCCTTTGGATATAATAAAGCAAATTCTTGCAGGTATCGGCAAAGCATCTTCCCAAAGGATTGAGGAATCGGAACTGAATAAAGGCCGCTGGAGACTCTCTGCTGATATTAAAGGATATCTCGTTGAGCCTGATCGGGAAAAAGCAATTTTTCTTTCCATAAAAGCCTCCCTCCCTGGCGATACAATTATAATAGCCGGAAAAGGGCATGAGACCTGTCAGATCGTCGGGGATAAAAAACTATCGTTTGATGATCGTGAAGTTGTTAGAGCCGCATTAAAAGATATCAGATGAGAAAACCGATTACATGGCATTCTTCCCAGATTATTGAAGCTGTGCGTGGTGAACTTTTATACGGAGATTCTGAAGATTCATTTGCAGGGATTGCAATAGATTCCCGCACTATCTCTAAAGGCGATCTTTTTGTTGCCATAAAGGGACAAAATTATGACGGCCATGATTTTATCGCAAATGCTGTAGAAAACGGGGCAGCAGGGTTGCTGATCAGTAAAAGTGAATTGGCAGGTGATCGTTATAAAAAATGGACAAAAAAGGGTATTGTATGCTTTGCAGCGGAGAATACTATAGAGGCTCTTGGTGATATTGCCGCATTGAACCGTAAACGGACGGACGTTTCTGTTGTGGCAATAACAGGTTCGAACGGCAAAACAACAACAAAAGAGATGACAGCTTTGGTTCTTTCCCGGCGTTTTGACACACTGGCTACAAAAGGAAATTATAACAATGAAATAGGGCTGCCTTTAACAATGTTCAGACTTGACGCATCACATAAATGGGCGGTACTGGAAATTGGAATGAGCAGGCCTGGTGAAATCGGCAGGCTTGCCGAAATATGCAGGCCGGATATAGGAGTGATTACCAATATCGGAACGGCTCACCTTGAGGGATTTGACTCAATCGAAGGTATTGCACGCGCCAAAGGGGAGCTGCTTGGGCATATCAGGAAGAACGGAACAGCGGTTCTTAATGCTGATGATCCAGGACTTTTCGGTTTGGCAGACAAGGTACAAAATAATCTGCTTTTTTTCGGGTTTCATAAAAATGCCGGAGTCAGGGCAAAAAACATTAAACAGGAGGCATTCGGTCTTTCTTTTAGCCTGCTGCTTCCCGGTGAAAGCATTTCTGTTAAATTAAAAGCTCACAGTCCTGTTTTTGTATCAAATGCTTTGGCCGCCGCGGCCACAGGCCATCTTGCCGGATTAAAGGCAGGGGAGATAAAATCGGGTCTGGAAAATTTTCAGCCTGTTATGGGGAGAATGGATATTATAAACACTAGAAGAGGATTCCATATTATTGATGATACTTATAATGCAAATCCCTGTTCAATGAAAGCCGCCATAAATGCTCTTCAAACTTTAAAAGGTCGGGAACGGGGAATTTTTGTAGCAGGGGATATGCTTGAACTGGGAAAAGACGCTGCTTTAATTCATCAGGAAATTGGTGCTTTGGCCGCAGCCTGCGATATCTCAAAACTATATGTAACAGGTGTATTTGCGGATGATGTAGCCAAAGGCGCCCACAGTAAGGGGTTGCAATCCGAAAAAATATTAAGCGGTACAAAAGAGGAAATCCTTGATGATCTGGCAAACAGGATTAAGCCTGGAGACTGGATTCTGGTAAAGGGTTCACGGGCAATGTGTATGGAAGATATCGTTAAAGAACTGAAAAACCGGGGTAACATAGATTGATTTATTATTTTTTATATCCGCTGCACACGTCCATATCTGCTTTTAATATATTCAGGTATATTACATTTCGGACAATATACGCTGGTATTACTGCTTTTTTGCTATGTTTTTTTCTTGGTCCATGGGTGATAAGAAGGCTGGAGAGTATGCAGGTTAAACAGTACATAAGAGAGGAAGGGCCTGATACACATTATAAAAAGGCCGGTACTCCAACCATGGGAGGAGTGCTGATTCTTTTATCAATCACAATTGCAACGCTGCTTTGGGCAGATCTTGCTAATTCATATATCTGGATTATCCTCATTTCTGTAATTGGATGCGGTATGATTGGATTTACAGACGATTACCTTATGCAGGTGAAGCAACAAAACATGGGGTTGAGTGCCAAAACAAAAATAATACTGCAGATTTTTGTAGCAGTGCTGACAGGATTCCTTGTTTATTGGCGGCCTGATTTTTCCACATGCATCACAATTCCTTTTTTTAAGCATGTTTCACCTGACCTGGGCTGGGGGTACATTTTTTTTGCAGCCCTCGTCATAGTCGCAGCTTCAAATGCCGTAAATCTTACAGACGGCCTGGACGGTCTTGCCACAGGATCCGTGGTTATAGCAGCCGCAACATATATGATTTTTGCCTATGTGACGGGTCATGTTAAAATTGCAAATTATCTGCAGCTTAATTATGTAGCTGGCAGCGGGGAGATTGCCGTATTTTGTGGCGCAGTTGCAGGAGCAGGATTAGGCTTTTTGTGGTTTAATACCTATCCTGCCCGGATTTTTATGGGTGATACAGGTTCCCTTGCTCTTGGAGCCGCCATAGGCACTGCAGCGGTCATAACAAAACAGGAAATACTCCTTATAATAGTCGGCGGCCTTTTTGTAATTGAGGCCTTGTCTGTAATTTTTCAGGTTGGTTTTTTCAAGATATCCAATGGTAAACGTATCTTCAGAATGGCTCCTTTGCATCATCATTTTGAGTTAAAAGGTTGGCCTGAGCCTAAAATTATAGTGAGATTCTGGATTATAGCCATACTTCTCGCTCTTGTTTCAATGAGCAGCTTGAAGCTCAGGTAGATTGTAATGAATCTTAAAAACAAAAAAGTTCTGGTGGTCGGTCTTGGAATTTCAGGACTAGCGGCTGCACGCTTTTTAAAAAATAGGGGCGCAGTTGTTACAGTAACAGATATGGCAGATAAAGAGAGCCTGTCTGATTATGCCCGGAAACTTCGTGTAATGGGCATTAAACTGGAACTGGGTCATCATAGTATCAAGACCTTTGAATCTGCGGAACTGATAGTTATCAGCCCCGGCGTGCCTCATACAATAAAACCGGTAATACAGGCACTCAAAAGAGGTATTTCGGTTATTGGAGAGATTGAGCTTGCTTCAAGGTTTATAAATGAACCTGTAATCGCCATCACCGGCACCAACGGCAAGACCACAACAACCAGACTTTTAGGGAAAATGCTTGAGTATTCGGGGATTAAAGTATTTATTGCCGGGAACATCGGCAACCCGTTGATTGAATATGTTGATACCAAAAAAAAAGCCGAAATGCTTCTGATTGAAATAAGCAGTTTTCAACTCGATACAATAGATATGTTCAGACCCAAAATAGGTGTTTTACTGAATATAGCAGAAGATCATCTTGATCGATATCCTGATTTTGCAGCATATGCAGCATCAAAGGGAAGGCTTTTTAAAAATCAGCAAAAGAGTGATACTGCGATATTAAACGATAAAGATTCTCTAATTAGAGATGTGACTGAAAATATAAATTCCAAAAAAATTTATTTTTCAGAGCAAGCCGATGCAGAGTCAAGACTTGCAGATATCAATTTTTCAAATGAATATTTTGCTGCAAGTCATAATAAGGAGAATGCTCATGCTGCAGCTTTGGCGGCACTATTAGCCGGAGGGAATCTTCATGGAATACAAAAAGCCCTGGATACTTTCAAGGGTGATTCGCACAGGCTTGAATATATTACTACGATAAATGATGTAATGTTTTATGATGATTCAAAGGCTACCAACATTGCAGCCGTGAAAAGGGCTCTCGAATCTTTTAATAAGCCGGTCTCTCTGATTATGGGAGGGCGTGACAAGGGTGGAGACTACCTGACTTTAAAGGGCACTGTTGAAAAGCATGTCAAAAAACTTGTTGTGATTGGTGAGGCACAAGCAAAAATAATATCTGCGTTAGGCGCTATTGTAAATGTGGAGCAGGCATCTACCATCAAGGCGGCGGTTTTTGCAGCTTATAAAGCTGCGAAAACCGGAGATATTGTGCTTCTTTCTCCCGGATGTTCAAGCTTTGATATGTTTAAAAATTATAAAGAAAGAGGAAAGATGTTTAGAGCGGCAGTGAGGAATCTGTGACCCCTAAACATGTAATGAGAGAAAGTAAAAAAAAAACTGTAAAATATGATCTCCCCCTTCTTCTCCCTGTCCTTTTGCTGGTTGGACTGGGTTTTGCCATGATTTACAGCGCCAGTGCGGCAATTGCCATGAAAGAATTCGGAATAGATTATTGTTTTGTTAAAAAACAGATCTATTCTGCTTTGGCAGGCATCCTTGCTTTGGTTTTTTGCAGTTATTTTCCATACAAATATTACAATAAATTAGCATACCCGCTCCTGATTGTTTCAATTGCAATGCTTGTCTTAATTCATTTTGCTGGTTTTGGATATTCTGCAGGCGGAGCATTAAGGTGGCTTCGGGTTGGAAAGTTGACTTTTCAACCGTCTGAATTTGTACGTTTTACCATGGTTATTTACCTGGCCTATTCAATGAACAAGAAAAGGGATGAACTAAAAAAATTTACTGTAGGGTGTGTTCCGCATTTTATTGTTTTCGCAATTTTCGCAATTTTGATTTTTATTCAACCTGATTTTGGTTCCATAGTGATTCTTGGTGCTATTACATGGATTATGCTTTTTGTCGGTGGTGTACGAATCTGGCATCTTTTAGTCTCTTTTATCGTATTGCTTCCTTTTTGTTACTTCATGATGATAGGGGCTGCCTATAGAATAAGACGTTTGTTGAGTTTTTTTGATCCATGGCAATATAAGGCAGATGAAGGATATCAGATTGTTCATTCTCTGATGGCTTTTGGAACAGGAGGGATATGGGGAACAGGGATAGGCCGAGGGTATCAGAAACTTTTTTATCTTCCTGAATCTCATACGGACTTTATTTTTGCGGTGATCGGCGAGGAACTAGGGCTTGTAGGCGTAATTGCCATAATATCTCTTTATGTAATTATTTTATGGCGTGGAATAATGATTGCCGAGAAAACGGAAGATCCTTTTGGCTCGTTTGTAGCCGGCGGCATTACAACCGCACTCGGTCTTCAGGTATCTATTAATATGGGGGTTGCATTAGGGCTTCTTCCAACAAAGGGGATGACTCTTCCGTTTTTAAGTTATGGCGGCACATCTCTTTTAATAAGCATGGCATCAATCGGGGTACTAATGAATATAAAATCATCCGGATTAAAAAAAGAATGAGAAACCGGACAAGATACTCACCGCGGATAGTATTTGCGGGCGGCGGAACAGGCGGTCATCTTTTTCCGGGCATAGCAATAGCTGAAGAATTTTTGCGTAGAGATTCGGGATCTGTAATCTTGTTTATTATCAGCGGTAATCCTTTTGAAATCTCGGTTTTGTCTGAAAAAAAGTATGCTTATACTTGCATCGAATCCCAGGGAATCAAGGGGCGCGGATTATTAAAACAGATAGCAGCTGTTGCAAAAACACCACAAGGTATACTAAGTTCGTTGAAAATACTGAAAAAATCAAGGCCTGATATTGTGGTGGGGGTTGGCAGTTACTCGTCCGGGCCGGTGGTTGCAGGTGCATGGCTGTTGGGAATCACTACGGTACTTTGTGAGCAGAATATTCTGCCCGGGATTACAAACCGTTTCCTCTCGTATTTTGCTGAAAAGATATATGTTTCTTTTAAGGATACGACTTTGGGCTGTTCCAAAAAAAAAATTTATTGTACAGGTAATCCTGTTCGCATGGAGATTTTTGACTATGCCCTAAAGAATAAATCAGTGCAAAAGAAGAACGAAACCAGAAAAGATAAACGACCGTTTACGGTCATGATCACCGGTGGGAGCCAGGGGGCTCACAGTATTAATCTGGCAGTGGCGGATGCACTTGATCATATAAAAAATAAAGATAAATTTAATTTTATCCATCAAACAGGCACTGAGGATGAAGAGATGATGCAGGCGATTTATAAAAGCCATAACATCAGATGCACCATTAAATCATTTTTTAATGATATGCCTGTACAATTTAATAAATCAGATCTTGTCATATGCAGATCAGGCGCTACCACAGTTGCCGAGCTGGCAGTCATGGGGAAGGGAACTCTTTTTATACCATATCCTTTTGCAGCGGATAATCATCAAGTATTAAATGCCCTTTCCCTGACAAAAGCAGGCGCTGCAGAAATGATACTCCAGGATGAACTTGATGGGAAACTCCTGGCTGAAAAAATTGATTATTTTGCATCCCATCCTGAATATTTGGAAACCATGGCAGCCAGGGCGAAAAAAATCGGCCGGCCGGATGCTGTAAAAAAAATAGTCGATGATTGTTACAGGTTGATAGAAAATGTATCTTAAAAAATATCATATTTATTTTGTCGGCATAGGTGGCATAGGGATGAGCGGCATTGCCGAACTACTGCTTAATCTGGGGTATAAGGTTTCCGGTTCCGACATGCAATCCACCGAGATAACTGAGCATCTGAAAAGCCTTGGAGGCGTTGTTTATACAGGTCACAACAAGCAGCAGATAGCAGGAGGGGATGTTGTTGTGGTTTCATCTGCCATAGGTGAAGAAAACTGCGAGGTTATTGCTGCCAGACAGGCATCCATCCCGGTAATACCAAGGGCTGAAATGCTGGCTGAATTAATGCGTTTAAAATATAGTATTGCTGTTGCAGGAGCGCATGGAAAAACATCCACAACCTCAATCATAGCTGCTCTGCTTGGCAATGGTGGGCTTGATCCTACTGTAGTGATTGGCGGCAAACTAATGAGTATCGGTACTAATGCTCTGCTTGGGCAGGGAGAGTTTATTGTAGCCGAAGCGGACGAAAGTGATGGTTCGTTTCTTAAATATTCGCCGGCTATAGCAGTTATAACTAATATTGATCGGGAACATCTTGATTTTTATGGTGATCTTGATTCTATCAAGGAAGTGTTTTTAAGTTTTATTGATCGCCTTCCTTTTTATGGGCTGGCCATACTATGCCTGGATAATGAATCAATACAGGATATTATACCAAAAATAAAAAAACGCTTCACTTCTTATGGTTTAAGCAGTCAGGCGGATTATCAGGCCAGAGATGTTTCATTTCATGATAGAAAAAGCAGTTTTTCTGTTTTTCATCATAAAAAAAAGCTTGGTGAAGTTATATTGAATTTGCCTGGAATGCATAATGTATATAATGCTCTGGCAAGTATTGTGGTGAGCCTGGAGCTTGATGTACCTTTTGATGTAATCTGCAAAACTCTTGAAACACTTGAAGGTGTCCAGCGCCGCCTTGAAGTAAAGGGCATGGTAAATGGAATTACGATTGTTGATGATTATGGCCATCATCCAACTGAAATTAAAACCACACTGCAGGCCGTAATGCAAAGCTGGCCGGACAAGCGTAAAGTTGTTTTGTTTCAACCTCATCGATATACAAGAACCGAGGCACTTTTTGATGAATTTTCCCGTTCATTTTATCAGTCTGATCAACTTCTGCTTTTGCCGATCTATTCTGCCGGTGAAAAGAAGATAAAGAATATAAACAGCAAGACCCTGTGCAAAGAGATAATAGCCCATGGTCATAAAAATGCGGAATATCTGGAAGGTTTTGGCGATGCGGTTACTTATTTAAAGACTAACCTGAAACAAGGTGACGTACTTCTTACTCTCGGAGCAGGAGATGTATGGAAGGTTGGCGATGAATTGTTGAAGCATCTGTAAAATAATATGCTGATTGATCATTCTACAAAAGCATTTTTGAAAAATATTTCCGGCGGGAATATCAGGTTTGATGAACCTATGTCCCGCCATACCAGCTTGCGAGTGGGTGGTACTGCGGATTTTTTTGCAGAGCCTGAGAGTCTTGAAGTTCTGGCAGGTATAGTTAAATGGACAGCGGCTCAAAGGATACCCTGTTTAATTATCGGAGGAGGCTCAAATCTGCTTGTAAGAGATAACGGAATCAGGGGGCTTGTAATCAGTCTAAATAAATGTCTCAACTGCATCACTGAAAATCGGAAAAATGATATTTTTTTTGAAGTATCGGCAGGCGCTGGGGTGAAACTGCAAAAATTATGTTCTTTTGCAATTAATAAGGGATTGGAAGGGATGAATTTTGCTCTTGGCATTCCGGGTTCAGTAGGGGGAGCAATAATGATGAATGCCGGAACTGAACATGGTGTTATGGAGAACGTTTTGAATTCTGTAGATCTTCTTATGCCTGATGGAAAAATAAAAGAAATAAACAAAACGAATTTTGATTTTACTTACCGTGAGTTTGCCTGGAAGCTTAAGCAGAACAAAAGTGCCGAAAACAGATCAAGCAACCAATCAATCAACAGGCCAATCATCATAAACGGAAAATTTTTACTTACGCCCAATGAACCGGCAAAACTTAAAAAAGAAGCTGAATTAATTCTTGCAGCACGAAATAGCAAACAACCAACAAATTTGCCGAGTGCAGGCTGTTTTTTCAGGAATCCGCAGTCCGGTATGACAGCCGGCGAACTTATAGATAAGGCTGGTCTTAAGGGTAAAATTATAGGTGGCGCCCTGATTTCCATGAAACACGCCAATTTTATTATTAACAGCGATAATGCCTCGGCAGCGGATATTATAGCTTTAATGAAAGAAGCACAGGAAAGAGTTGAGAAACGCTTTAATATTTTTCTTGAACTTGAGGTGAAAATCGTTGGGGAATAAACGTACGCGCATTAATTCTTACAAAAAGAAAAGCAAATTTTCTAAAAAAAGGCTGATTAGCTGCGCAGCATTCTCTTTTAAAATAATCGCAGGTATATCCGTAGTGTTGAGCATGAGTTTATTTTTTATATTTATTTATGATTGCTTGACGCAATCTGATTATTTTAAAATAAAAAATATTACAGTAACAGGAACTTATAGATTTCAGAAGAAACAGGTGATCAGGCAGGCTGAATTGAAAAAGGGCATAAATATTTTGTCAATTAATCTGCATCTTATAAGAAAAAGACTTTTGTCTAATCCGTCAATTGCAGAGGCGGAAATAGTTCGATATTTGCCTGACAGCATAGTAATCAGGATTAAAGAACATATACCTTTGGCTGTTCTGAATTTTGGGCGTAAATTTATAATCAATAAGAATGGTGCAATATTTAAAGAAATGGATAATTCGGATCCGCAGAATCTTCCCCTTGTTACCGGGTTAAAAGTCCCGGATATTAATATCTCCGGCGGAGCTGAAAGCCTTTACTATGACGCGGTGATGGATGTATTAAAATTAGGCCAAAAAACAGGAAGCCCTGTTCCTTTGGAGGATATTGAAAAAATTCATGTTGATAAAGAAATGGGGCTTATTCTTTATACTGCTGATTGTAAAACTGACATCCTGCATGAGATAAAACTTGGATATAGTGATTATAAAAATAAATATAAAAGTCTTGCAAAGATCTATCTCTATTTAAAAAGAGCAAGCATATTTTTGAATTTTTGTTCCATTGATTTAAATAATTTAAACAGGATAGTCTTAACTCCTGCGGGTAATAAAAGGGAGATTTAAAATGCAGGTACAGGATAAACTTTTAGTCGGCCTGGATGTTGGAACTACAAAAATCTGTGCTGTGGTAGGTGAGATCAGCGGGGGAGAAATAAATATAATAGGTGTTGGTACGCATCCGTCGATAGGTCTTCATAAAGGTGTTGTTGTTAATATAGATTCTACAGTTGAATCTATACAAAAGGCTGTTGAAGAAGCGGAATTGATGGCAGGATGTGAAATTTCATCAGTTTACGCAGGCATAGCTGGAGGCCATATAACCGGTTTTAACAGCCACGGAATTGTTGCAATAAAAGGGGCTGAGGTTACCAAACATGATCTGGAACGCGTACTGGAGGCCGCACGCGCCGTGGCAATCCCCATGGACAGGGAAGTGATTCATGTGCTTCCCCAGGAATATATAGTAGATGATCAATCCGGAATCATCAATCCTGTGGGAATGGCTGGAGTGAGGCTTGAGGCAAAAGTTCATATTGTAACAGGAGCAATTACATCTGCGCATAATATTGTAAAATGCGCCAATAAAGCGGGACTTGATGTATGTGATATTGTGCTTGAGTCATTGGCCTCCGGTGAAGCAGTGCTTAGTGATGAAGAAAAGGATCTTGGCATAGCGCTTCTTGATCTTGGAGGCGGTACAACGGATTTGGCAATTTTTTCTTCAAAAACCATTAAACATACATTTGTGCTTGCCTTAGGTGGCCATAATCTTACAAATGATATTGCAATAGGGCTGAGAGCCCCTTTTGCAGAAGCCGAAAAAATTAAGAAAAAATACGGAACATGTATTTCAATGAATATAAGCGGCGAGGAGACCATTGATGTACCTGGGATGGGGGGGCGTAAATCAAGAAAATTGCCGAGGCAAGTGCTGGGAGAAATACTGGAGCCGAGAATGGAAGAGATATTTACTCTAATACAACGGGAGATTTACCGTGCAAAAATGGAAGATGTTATTGTGTCGGGAATAGTAGTAACTGGAGGCTCAGCTCTTTTGGACGGTGTACCGGAGATAGCGGAAATGATTTTTAATCTTCCTGCCAGGTTGGGAACTCCGCTTGGAATAAAAGGATTGGTCGATGTTGTAAATAATCCAATGTATGCTACCGGAGTAGGACTGGTATTGTTTGGAGCAAAAAATCAGTCTCAAAAAAATTTCAGGATTCGTGATAAAAATATATTTAATCGTGTTGTTGATAGAATGAAAAAATGGTTTAAGGATGTGCTTTAGAGAGGTGAAAAGTTAGGTTAGTCTAATATTAATTGTACAGCGCAAGGGGGAGGAAATGGATTTTAGATTGGTAGAAAATGACAAAACGGCAAAAATAAAAGTTATTGGTGTTGGTGGGGCAGGCAGCAATGCAATCAACAATATGATTGATTCCGGCCTTCAGGGCGTTAAATTTGTAGCAGCCAATACAGATGCTCAGTCTCTGGATGTTTCCAGGGCAGAGACAAAAATACAGTTGGGAAGCAAGATTACTGAAGGACTTGGCGCTGGTGCCAACCCTGAAATTGGAAAAGAGGCGGCTCTTGAGAATATTGATGAAATACGCAGCGCTCTTGATAACAGTCACATGGTTTTTATAACTGCAGGCTGCGGCGGCGGAACAGGTACCGGCGCTGCTCCTGTTATAGCAGAGATTTGCAAGGAATTAGGCGCCTTGACTGTTGCTGTGGTTTCAAAGCCTTTTTCATTTGAAGGCTCAAAACGTTCAAGGAAAGCTGAAGAAGGAATTCTTGCTTTAAGGGAAGTGGCAGATACAGTAATCACAATACCCAACGACAGGCTCAGAGGACATGCTTCCAAAAATGCTACCATGCTTGAAATGTTCAAAAAAGCCGATGAGATTCTGTATGATTCGGTTAAAGGTGTTACAGATTTAATTATGCTGCCCGGTTTAATTAATCTCGACTTTGCAGATATAAGGGCTACAATGTTAAAGGCAGGGATGGCTATTATCGGAATAGGTGTAGCTTCCGGTGAAAACAGAGCAGTTGAGGCGGCCGAGCGCGCTATTGCCCATCCTCTTTTGGAAGATATCTCTATAGAAGGCGCCAAAGGTGTTTTAATGAATATAACCAGCACCAGCAGTTTAAGAATGGATGAGATGACTGAAGCGTCCGAACGTATCCACCGTGAAGTAGGAGAGGATGCTGAGATTATTTTTGGCACCGCAATTGATGAAAGTCTGGGAGATGAAATGAGGGTTACGGTGATTGCCACCGGTATCAATTCAGGTCAGGAAATAGGCCGTACCCATAAATATCAGACTAACATTGCCAGAGGTAAAGTAAGAGATTTAACCACGGTAGAGAAGGAGAATTCCGTCAACTACAAGATTCCTACATTTGTTCGTCAACAAAAGGCAGCCGGCGAATCAGGCGGCGCATTTTATAGAGGTTTCAAAGGAATTGTTCTTGATAACAGCGATCTTGATTCTCCTACTTTTTTAAGAAGGAAGGCAGATTAAAGATGATTGAGCGAAAAGATGCAGTATGATAAAAAAATGTACCGGAGTTATATTGGCAGGCGGTCAAAACCGTCGTTTTGGCGGTCGGAATAAGGCTTTTATTGATATCGGAGGCAGGCTTGTACTGGACAGGTTATATTCGGTATTCAAAAATCTGTTTCAGGAAATCATACTTGTCACAAATGATCCGCTTTGTTATCTTGAATGGGATCTTAAAATAGTTACGGATCTTTTCCCATACCGCAGTTCCATTACAGGAATTCATGCCGGACTTTTTTTTGCAACAACTCCCTATGCTTTTATTTCTGCCTGCGATGTGCCTTTTTTGAAAAAAGAACTGATTTACGCTTTGGTGAATTCTCTTGAACCCGGTATTGATGCCGTTATACCACAAACCGCTAAAGGAATAGAACCATTATGTTCCGTTTATGCTATAAATTGTATAAAGCCGGTAGAACAACAGATTAAACAGCAACAATTTCAAATACAAAGATTTTATAACAAGATACGAACAAAATACATCCCTGAAAGTGTTTTGCGTAAAACCGATCCGGATTTACGATCTTTTTGCAATATTAATACACCTGAAGATTTTATTATGGCGGAAAAATTTCTAAAGCGGTAAAGTCACAGTTTTGAGTTTTGGGTTTTTTATTGATTGAAAAACTTAAAACTCAAAACTGCGGCTTGCTGTATTAGGGACTTTCCTAAAAATAAACTACCAGACTTTAAGGTATTATCAAGCTATTACAATATGTTATGGAATTATTCGGGTAGAATATTTTTAGTAAAATACCTTAGTACCTTACTCCTGAAACCCTGTCATAAAAAATAAAAAAATATAATGAAAATTTGGCATCCTTCATTTACCGGTTTACACTTTTTAGATGCTGGTTCTTGCCTGGTTCCCATGCTCCAGCGTGGGAACTTACATATGTATGCATTCCCACGTTGGAGCATGGGAACGAGAAGTGCAATTTTATATTAAAAAGTGTAAACTACTTTTGGCCTTTAATAAAGGATGCCAAAATTTAACTACAAATTTTGTAGGTGGTCAACTTGATATCTGTAAATACAATGAGTAGGGGCAGAATCTATTTCTGCCCCTGTATCTTGGGCGGATATGGAATCCGCCTCTACGGTTTTCAATATCACCTAATAATTTTGATCGGTTTTGGGTACAAATGGTGATAAAATACAATCCCGGTTGGAAATAATTATATCTTTTCAACCGAATAGAACAGGTTGTATATAAAATAATACCTTGTGCGTGTTAAAAATTTGACAGGAAGACGCATTTCAACTCCCTCAAGTTATCTTTCCACTCCTTAATACTACTTTCATCTCTAAATTTTATATTT
>Ga0209633_10002015_pt1 | contig 20128 bp, 20 predicted proteins | sample Cruoilmetagenom1_FD_187290 | JGI IMG/M metagenome (GOLD analysis project Ga0209633, IMG submission 187290) | Oil polluted marine microbial communities from Coal Oil Point, Santa Barbara, California, USA - Sample 1 (SPAdes) (version 2) | ecosystem: Environmental > Aquatic > Marine > Oil seeps ... | reverse complement strand
AATCCTAAGTCATAAACATAGTCCATCTTTTCAGAGAGTCTACGTTGTGTCAGTGTATTCTCACCTAAACCCCAAGGGTAAAAAACAAGTCTACGCTTAGCGGTAATGGAAGAGTCTAATTGACGTAAGCTTCCTGCTGCTGCATTACGAGGATTTGCAAACGGCTGTTCATTTTCATCGAGTCTCTCACGGTTGATGATCTCAAAATCATCTTTACGGATGACTACTTCTCCACGTATCTCTATTTGCTCTTTGTAGTCGATGCTAAGAGGCACAGAACGAATGGTACGAACGTTGTCAGTTACCTCTTCACCGACTACACCGTCACCACGGGTGATGGCTCGAATAAGTTTACCATCTTCATAAAGTAAGTTCATACTCGCACCATCAAATTTAGGCTCACAAAAGTAAGTAGATGTCCCTACATTTTTGACTGTTCTGTCTAGCCACTCTTGTACCTCTTCAGTAGTAAACACATCTTCCATACTCCACATACGTTTAATGTGCATCGCTTTAGAAAACTCATCACGCACCACACCACCCACACGTTTCGTAGGTGAGTCTTCTGCTACCTCAGAAGGATTAGCCGTTTCATAGTCTAACACTTCATGGTAGAGCGTGTCATACTCTTCATCTGTTGCTATAGGGTTATCATCCACATAGTAAGCATGAGCCCATTTTTTCAAGATAGTGATTTTTTCTAAGTATTGTTCGTTTGTCATTTTTTATAATTTACTTTCTCTTTTTTTCCATCAAACTTCGGCTTTGTATGTAAAATGTATACATCTAAAAAAGCTTTTGCTCTAGCCAAATATTCTCTGGCTTTCATCCTATATGCAGCTGCAGTCCCAGGGATGTCTTTTGCCATAAACCCTATGGCTTTTTGCCCTTTGGCTTTGGCTATGAACAGCGCTCTTTCAAGGTGAAATCTTTGTGAGACGATTATATAGTCTTTTAGGTCAAAAATCGCTTCAGCTCTCACCACAGAGTCCAACGTTCTCACTCCCAGAGGATCAAGGGTTATATACTCACTTGGTACACCAGCTTGTATGAGGTCTTTTTTCATTTTGTTTGTCTCATCATAATATGTGGTACTGCTGTCACCTGAAACAACGATGGCTTTGACTTTTCTAGCTTTAAACAGTGCGGCGGCAGCACGTATACGGTAAGTGTAAAAGTAGTTTTTTCCACCTCCCACCATGTACTTGGCTGTGCCTAAGAGAAGAGCTGCTTTTTTATGTGGTACTTCTTTTGTACTACTATAGATGTCTCCAACTGTTGAGACATATTTGTCTATGCTATAAAGAGTCACTGCTCCTATAACTAAAAGGGCAAAGAGCCACTTAAGTATTTGCATTTTTGCTTACTGCTGCGCTACTTGATTTTCTAAGATTAAGTACTCTTCTATCATCATAGTTACTTTTAGTACACCTGTCGTTGCAGGCTCGTGTATAGCTGTTTTAAAATAACTGTCTATACTTGGATCTGCATCAAGATTGCTTATAATGGAGTTTTCTACAGTTCGTGCAAGTGACGCTGTATCTATCACTTGTCCCGATGTGCCAAGGACAACAAGCATATCTGCACTTGAGGGAAGTACACTCAAAAAGGCGTATTTTGGTGCAGCTTCTCCAAACATCACAACATTGTGTCGCACGTTGTCACTATGGCACGAGGGACACTGTTTTCCTTCTTGCGAAGCATACCCTACCTCAAATTCTGTCTCACAACTCTCACATCTGAGGTCTGTGAGTGTACCGTGTAAGTGGATCACTTCTGGACACCCAGCTTTTTCGAGTAAATTGTCTACATTTTGTGTCAACATTACAATGTTATTTGGATAGGTTTTTTTGAGGTTTGCCAGTGCAACATGCGCCATGTTTGGTTCTTTGTCTTCAAGGTCTGCACGTCTTGCATCATAAAAGTCAGAGACTTTTTGACGGTCATTCTCCCAACCCTCAACAGAACATACCTCTTCTACGCTATGATTTTCCCATAAACCATCATTGTCTCTAAAGGTTTTTATGCCAGACTCTGCACTGATACCTGCACCAGACAATATATATACTTTTTTAGTTAGTTTTGCATCTTTCATGTTTCATTCCTATTGATTATTTTAGTGCATCTGCTACGGCTAAAGCCTGCACATGTTCTTTGACATCATGACAACGTACAATACTCGCCCCATTCTCCACAGCTTTAAGATGTATGGCAAGTGTACCTGCTAGGCGTTCTTCTGCTGAACTTGGGCTTATCTTATCTATCATTGATTTTCTACTTGAACCTACTAAAACTTCACAGTCAAAAATCTTAAAATGTGCCATATTTTTAATGAGGGTTAGGTTATGTTCTAACGTTTTACCAAAGCCTACCCCTACATCTAAGAAGATGTTTTTTTTCTCCATCCCTAAGCTCTCACATTTTCTGATACGCTCTTCAAAAAATTGACTCACTTCTACCATCACATCATCATACTCTGGGTTTTTCTGCATCGTTTGAGGTGTGCCTTGCATATGCATAATGCATAGTTTCACCTCATAGGTTACTGCCAGTTTGATGATCTCTTCATCACTTGCACCGGTGATGTCGTTGATCAAAGTAAATCCACTTTTTAACGCATACTCAACAACCGATGGCGTGTAACTGTCTACAGAAAAAGTCACTTTCTCATACAGTTTCTCTGACTTTATCACATCACAGATAGGTTTCATGCGTTCGAGTTCGACAGGCTCACTCACCGCTTCAGCTCCTGGTCTAGATGAGACTGCACCGATATCTATCATCGTTGCACCATCAGCTATCATCTGTTTTATCTGTGCTATGGCATCGTCTTCTTTAAAACGACTCCCCTCAAAAAAGCTGTCATCATTCGCGTTGATCACACCCATCACTTGTGTAGGGTATGTTTTTGTAGACAGAAGTTTTTTAAGTTCCATAGCCACTGTTTTGAGTCCAAAGGGTTGTGCCAACTCTTTTTTGGCGAGGACTTCCATGTGCTTTCTTGTACCGATGAGTATGCAGTCATAAGTAGGCATCTCACAGAGTATCACACCAGAGGGTACCGCAAGTTCAGCACCTATACTCAGCGCGTCTTGTTTGAGTATGTTTGCAGCAGGTGTTTTGAGATCTTTGATGAAAAAATAGAGAAGTTCCATCTTCTTAGCCATGATACCGACACCACCACTCTCAACATCTAGTGCTTTAAGTACTGCTTTTTTGTCTGACATTGAGCCTAGTCTATAGATATGCACATGAACTCCTTTGGAGAGGTTAGTAGGTATTTTAACGCTTTTTACGTGCTAAAAGCTTTAACAACAAAGTGTTTAATACAAAAGCAGGAGGAGAACCCATATCTAAAGCCATAAAAGCATTGGAGAAGAGTGTAAGTGTTTTGTCATCTAAGTCATACACTTGTGAGCTGATAGCTGCTTTACTGATGCGTTCTACCAGTATCTTCATGGCTTTGGCATCGGTACGTTTATGGGTTTGTATAAATTCATATACCGTAGCCAAAGAAAGTGCCGCTACATCCAAACCTAAATCCTCTTCTTCTTTAAGCCCACTCAGTGTGACGATAGGCAGACGAGAACGTATAGTGTCCAGTATGGTAGACTTCGCATTTGTGATGAGTATGAACTCCTTGTTTTTAGGAGGTTCCTCTATGACTTTGAGGAGTTTGCTTTGGACGATAGGAGAAAAGGTTTTTGCCGTTAAGATAAGTACGGTTATCTCTTCACTTGCCATGTAGGCTTTTTCTATGACTTCTTTTGCATCTGTGACAGAAAATGCTTTTTCACCTTCAAGAATTTTGACGATGCGTTCAGTACTTCTTAATGCCTCAAGCTGCATCACAGTATCTTCGATATTTGTAGAGATGATTACCTGAGAAGTTAAAGTCATGCTTCTAAATCTAAGTCTCCAAAGAGAGTGGCGGAGAGTGTGCTATCAAAAAGTTTAAAGAGCTGTAACAGTTTGATGTCTAACAGTGGGTCTGAAGAACGAAGTGAAAAAGCATTTTGGACTTCTTCATCCATGACCCATAAAAAACTGTCATCACAGCGGTAAGCCATCTTTGTATAAGGGTGATCACCACGGCCGATATACCAAACATAATATCCATTAGGATATGAAATATCTAACATATCTTCGAGTAATTCCATTTCTTGTGTATTATGAATATCATGTAAACTAGGGAAACAATCTGAGAGTTGATAAAATGGCAATAATGGCCGATGTTTAGAAAAATCATTAATGCTGTTTGAAATGTACTTTCCAAACCATTTACGTGATTCATCCGTCACGATAAGTACAGTTTTACCTTCTATACATTGGGCCACTGCACTTTTAACTAACGGTGCCCACTCATAACGGTACTCTTCCATCCATGAAAAACATGACTCTTCTTCACGTATGGTATCAAGTGTCCATTTGAGTAGTTCTTGCATGTTCTACTTGTCCAACTCGTATGCTTCATGAAGTGCACGAATAGCAAGTTCACCGTACTTTTCATTTATCACCATAGAAACTTTTATCTCTGAAGTAGATATCATCTGTATGTTGATGTTGGAGTCTGCAAGTACAGTAAAGGCAGTAGCTGCCACACCTGAATGAGATTTCATACCCACACCAACCACAGAGACTTTACACACATGTTCGTCAAAATCCATGCCTTCAATATCATGATCAAAACTAGCCATGAGTCTCTTCGCATTTTCATGTTCTGAGTGAGGGACAGTAAAGCCAAGGTTTGTTGAGCCATCTGTTCCCATGTTTTGGATGATCATATCTACGTTGATGTTTGCTTTTGCTAACATCGTAAATATCTCTGCAGCGATACCTGGTCTGTCTGAAACACCTCTTAGTGTTACCCTTGCTTGATTTTTGTCTAGCACAACGCCAGAGACTAAAACTTCTTCCATATTGTCACTCTCCTTTGTGATAAGCGTACCTTTATTGTCACTAAAACTACTTTTTGCGTACAGTTTGATATTGAGTTTTTTTGCCAGTTCTACCGAACGACTTTGCAGCACCTTTGCCCCTAAACTAGAAAGCTCTAACATTTCATCATAAGAGATCATGTCAAGTTTCTTTGCATTAGGCTCTATACGCGGGTCTGTGGTATAGATGCCATCTACATCTGAATATATCTCACATTGATCAGCCTGTAACGCTCCAGCCAATGCCACAGCAGAAAGGTCAGAACCCCCACGTCCAAGGGTCGTCACTGAACCATCCTTGTTAACACCTTGAAAGCCTGCCACGATGACGATCTTTCCTGCTTTAATCGCATCATGCATTGAGGTAGGGTCAATAGACTCTATACGTGCATAGGTATGTGTATCATTCGTCACAATGCCTGCCCCACGGCCAGACATAGCTACAGCATCATAGCCTCTAGCCTGTAAAGCTATAGATAGCAGTGCTGCGGTCACTCGTTCACCTGAAGAGAGTAACATATCCATCTCTTTTTTTGCAGGGTCCTTTGTAAAGTGTTCTGCATACCCTATGAGTTTGTTCGTCTCACCACTCATCGCTGAGACAACCACAACAACGTCATCTCCCGCTTCTCTGGCTTTTGCCACACGGTTGGTCACGTTTTCTATACGCTCTACATCTCCAACACTGGTTCCACCGTACTTCTGTACTACTAACATTTAAATCAGTCCCTTTACATTTATTATAACGCTTTTCAGTCAAAGCCTAAAACCCTACTTCAGCAGTAGGTTCTCGTGACTAGTCACTCTCTAGATGAGTCCCTCATCTATAAAATAATCAATCACTCTACGATAAACTTTACGCTTAAAGTAGGTTACTTTTTTAAATAAATCTTCATACGCTACAAACTCATACTCTGCAAATTCCGGAATATGGTAAGCGTCCAAATTTATTTCTGCACCATCTTTGAGACGTACCAAAAAATATTTTTGGGTTTGTCCGTCAAAAGGGTAAGTTTTACCTCGTGAAACTTTTGGAAAGTCATACGAGATCCATTCAGGAAACTCTCCTAAAACCTCTACTTTATCACAACCTATCTCTTCTAATAACTCTCTACGTAGTGCTTCTCTAGGTGTTTCACCATCATCTATCCCACCTTGAGGAAATTGCCACGCATTTTTTATGTCACTTCTATGTGCCACAAAAAACTCGCACTTGTCTGGATATCGGGAAGAGAGTATAACAGCTGCGACGTTTGGTCTATACGTCTTGTTACTTTGCATATTACCACTCAATTTACTAATTATTTTTAAATATTCTGATATTATTCTATCTAAAATACGGTTATATCCATTTGAAAAGGCTTCAATTTGTTAGTGTACATTCACATCCCTTACTGTGATTCTAAATGTAATTATTGTAGCTTTAACACATATGTAGATAAGTTTGATACCCGAGAAGACTATATGCTCGCACTGCACAAGCAACTCTCTTTTGAACTAGAACGTTTTTCAGCAACCCCAAACAGCATTGAAACGCTTTTTATAGGTGGCGGTACACCTTCGACTGTTTCACCTGAACTTTATGCACCCATCTTTGAACTCTTGAAACCCTACTTACAAGAAAATGCCGAGATAACCAGCGAAGCAAATCCAAACTCTGCTACAAAAGAGTGGCTAGAAGGTATGCAAAAACTAGGTGTAAACCGCATCAGTTTTGGCGTACAAAGTTTTGATGCTGAAAAGCTCAAAGCACTTAACCGTGCCCATAACCCACAACAAGCCAAAGATGCCATACAACACGCTCATACGCTAGGGTTCAAACACCTCTCGTTAGACCTTATTTATAACTACAAAGGTGACACAAAGGAGCTACTGTTAAATGACATAGAACAAGCCTTTTGTCTACCCATAGACCACATCTCTGCCTACGAACTCACCATAGAGGACGGCACCAAGTTCTCATCAACTCCAGAAGTCAGACAGGAAAATGAAAATCTAGCCTTCTTTGTTACCCAACAGATAGAAAAAAGAGGCTTCAAAGCCTACGAGATTTCCAACTTCGGAAGTTACCAAAGTAAACACAACAAAGGTTACTGGCAAACAAAAGACTACATAGGAGCAGGTGCAGGCGCCGTAGGTTTTTTAAAAGACAGACGATTTTACCCACAAACTGGCATAGAAGCGTATGTAGCCAATCCTTTGCAGATCACAGAAGAGTTGCTGACCCCAGATGAACTGCTTACTGAGAAGATATTTTTAGGGTTACGCTCTAGCATCGGCATAGAAAAATCTTCACTTACACAGCAAATGCGAAAAAATGCTGACATACTTTGTAAAGAAAAGAAACTTCTTTGTGACACTACACACTACTATAATGACAATTTCTTCCTCAGTGATGAACTTTCTCTCTACATTTTAGGATAATTTGCTAAAATACATCAATTCATAAAACTCCTAGTATGCCTTAAAGTCATAGCTACGGATTACTAAGGCTCAACATGTTTGGCATTGGCTTTACCGAGATAATTCTCATTTCTATCATCGCTATACTCTTCTTAGGTCCAGATAAACTGCCTGGTGCCATAGTCGAGATGGGTAAATTTATCAAAAGTGTTAAAAAAACTGTAGGTGAAGCAAAATCTTCACTTGAAGAAGAGATGAAGATCTCAGACTTGAAAGAAGAAGCACTCAACTACAAAAAACAACTCAATGAAGCTACTGATGAACTCAAAGGATTTAAAAACCTCTCTTTTGATGATGACGATGACACCACCTATGATGATGAGATCTCAAAAGAGTCTCCTATGGAACATTTGGCCAGTACACAAAAAAGAAAAGAGCCTGAAGCAGATACAGAAGTCAAAGCCACACAGATAGAAACTAAAAATGACTTAGTGACTTTTGAGAAAAAGCCCAAAGCCCAAAAAACAGCCAAAACTACTGCTACACAAAAAGAGACAAAAAATGATGACAAAGACAATGCCTAATGTTTGATGACCTTAAACCCCACCTTGTTGAGCTCCGTAAAAGATTAGGACTTTCCGTTCTCTCGATTTTTATTATGTTTGCTATTGCATTTATTTTTCATACGCATATCTTGTCTTGGATCACCGCACCACTTAATGAAGCATTAACCCAAGTAGGTCTGGTTATTGAAGCAAAAGGGCAAACAGAGTGGAAGATACAACAAAATGATGAAAATGCTACCGTTGAAGTCAAAAGTCCTCAGTACGAAGAAGGTTCGGCACAAGACTATGCCCAGCAAGCTTCAGGTTCAGCTGACACCCTACATAAAACACTCAACAAAGCATCTTCTATCGCTACAGACACAGCCATGGCTTCCTTGCTCAAAGAGGCTGCTACGGCTGCAAAAGAAACGTCTGTGGCTACAGGAAAACTCTCACAACTGCTAGGTGACTTTAACCAAAGCATAGAAAATGCCTCTAAAAAGACCTTTGAAGGTATGGTGACCACGCACCAAATCGGTGGGGTATTTTTCGTAGCCCTTAAAGTGTCATTTTTTGCAGGACTTTTAGCTGCATTGCCATTTATACTCTACCAGCTCTGGCTCTTCATCTCTCCAGGTTTGTATGCCCATGAAAAAAAGATGGTCATCCCTTTTGTTGTCGGTGGTTCTGTGATGTTTATGGTGGGTGTATTGTTTGCTTACTATGTCGTAACACCATTTGGATTCCAGTTCCTCATTACCTTTGGTTCATTCCTTTATACGCCTCTGATTAACATCGAAGACTATGTAGGATTCTTTACGAAGATCATGATGGGCTTTGGTTTGGCATTTGAACTTCCTGTCTTTGCTTACTTCTTAGCACTGTTAGGCTTGGTGACTGACCGTACACTGATTGACTTTTTCCGTTATGCGATACTTATTATCTTTGTGCTCGCTGCCCTACTCACACCTCCTGATGTACTGACACAGCTTCTTATGGCTGCACCACTTATCATACTCTATGGTGTGTCTATCCTCATCGTTCGTGCGGTAAACCCTCATGTTGAAGATCCAGAAGATGATGAAAGTGAAGACACTGAAGTAAAAGAAAGTGAAAGCAAAGCGTAAACGATGTCAGCAGAATTGTTAACCAAAAATTATGACTATGAACTCCCTGAAGGGTTCATAGCCACTTCACCTGTACATCCAAGAGACCATGCAAAACTTTTAGTCTATGACAGAAAAACAGACACTATCACCCATACTACCTTTCAACATTTACTTGATTTTGTACCTAAAGAATGTGATGTATTTCTCAACGATACACGTGTCATAAAAGCGCGTATCTTTGGACATAAGGCAGCACAAAACCCTGCCAATGAAGAAAATCCTCAAGGTGGAGGAAAAGTAGAACTCCTTTTTAACAAGCCGCTTGATGCACACCATTACCTCGTACTCATACGAGGCAAAGTACACCTAGGTATGGAACTGTTATTTGATGATGATTTAACAGCTACTGTCACTTCGCTAAATGAAGATGGATCACGTGTGGTCACTTTTACACACCATAACAAGCCCATACGTTTTGAAGAGCTTGTTCTGGTACTAGATGACATCGGCCACATCCCTTTACCGCCCTATATGCAAAGAGAGGACAACAAGGAAGATGAGACAGACTACCAGACACTGTTTGCTAAAAACGCAGGCGCTGTAGCTGCGCCTACGGCTTCTTTGCACTTTACCCCTGAACTTTTTGCTGCTTTAGAACAAAGACACAAGACGCACAAGGTAACCCTTCATGTAGGGGCTGGTACATTTAAACCTGTAGATGCGGAGCAGATACTAGACCACCCTATGCACTCTGAGTATTTTGATATTCCTCATACTTCTGCTGAAATATTACAAAGTGATGTACCGCTCTTAGCCATCGGGACAACAGTAACACGTACACTAGAATACTTTGTAAGGACACAAAAAACGCAAGGAGAATGTGATCTTTTTTTAAATCCTGCTAACCCACCTCAACGTGTGACACATTTACTCACAAACTTTCATTTACCAAAATCTACACTCATTATGTTGGTATCTGCCTTTATAGGAAGAGAAAAAACGTTAGACTTATATAAGGAAGCCATAGAAAAAAAGTATAGATTTTTTTCCTATGGTGATGCGATGCTCATACTCTAATAAAGGCTACAAAATGAAATATATACTTTTTATCTCTGTGTTATTTCTTCTTAATTCTTGTGCAGAAAAAAAGCCTTACGCCTACCCAAATTATGACATCATCAAACCTGACAAAGTATGTAAGCCAAACAGAAAAAACATACAAGACCTTCTAGACACACATCTCGGAAAACCTTATGTCTGGGCAGAAGAGGGTCCAGATGCCTTTGACTGTTCTGGACTTACTTACAGTATCTATGGTTCTATGGGTATAGACATACCAAGAGTTGCAAGAGAGCAAGCTAAAATGGGCAAACATATCGCCTACCAAAATCTACACTACGGTGACCTCATCTTTTTTGGAAATACCAACAAACGAAGCAAATACATCAACCACGTAGGTATGTATCTAGGTGATGGATGGTTTGCCCATGCAAGTAGCAAGCAGAGAAAAGTAACGATAAGTCACTTTGACGAAGAACCCATCTACATCAGACGTATGAAGTGGTGCAAACGCTATCTTAGTGAAGATGAACGTGCCAAATACATGAACTGTGATGTCCCTCTTAAAAAGATGGGGAGTACAACTACCCGGTATACTACACCTTGGAAAACAGGTATGCGATTACCAAAAAAAGCAGTACCTTCATAGTTGTCTTATAAAAGTTTATTTCATAATTTAGCCTACCTTAAAAGCATTGTCATATAATAGCACTATGACAAAATCGCGTTTAACCCTTCTAACATTTCTAGCATTATTTTCACTCTCATCCTGTGCTCAAAAAAAGCCTGCATCCCATCCTAAAAATCCCAATTATGGCATCACTAAACCAAAAGTGAAATATGCTCCTAGTAAAAAGAACTTAGACAAAATGGTAAAGAAATTACAAGGTAGTCCCTATGTATGGGCAGAAGAAGGTCCAAACCACTTTGACTGTTCAGGATTTACCTATTATATGTACGGAAGTATGGGTATAAACATACCCCGTGTAGCACGACACCAAGCCAAAGTAGGGAAACGTGTACCAGCGGATGCCTTACAGTATGGCGACCTCATCTTTTTCGCTACCAATAAAAAAAATCATAAGAAAATAACCCATGTGGGTATGTATATGGGGGACGGATGGTTCACACATGCAAGTACTGTAAAACATGAAGTCATTTACTCAAACCTCTTTACTTCACCTTACTATAAAAAAAGACTTCGTGTATGTCGTAGATACTTACCAGACACCCCTCTAAAAACAAAAACACAAGCACCATGGGAAACAGCTAAAACCTTACCTGTGCCTCCTGTTGTTGCAGTAGCTGCGCCAACTGCCCCAAGTACACCTGAACCAGCTATAATTCAAGAGAGACAAGCGACACCAGACTCTGGTAAAGCCATCGTCATCCAAGCACCACTACAAGAGATAGAACAGTCCTCTCCAAGTGGTAACTTCTATGTACAGGTAGGCTCTTTCATAGGTAATCCAAAATCGGCTCTTATCTATAACATCACACGTCATGGTTTTAAGCATAAGATCATCAAGTTTCCAAAAGATGGTAGAGAAATTTCAAAACTTCTCATAGGTCCTTACATGACAAGAAACGAGGCTTCTACATCTTTAACCAGTGTAAGAACCCAAATACAAAAAGATGCCTTCATAGCCGAGATACGTTAAGTAAAGTCCCTCACTTTAAGTGTTTATAAATTGATGAATTGACTTACTTAGTGCATTGATTTCAAATGTATATTTTTCTCGGTAATTAGGTAGTAACTCTTTTTTATTGTAAAGGATACGTTGATGTATTTCATTGATAAGGTTATGCATATCAACCGCACCAATAGCACCTGTGAGTCCTCGCATATCTATACATAACATTTTAATCTGCTCATAGCGGTGTTCATGCACAAGCTTTAAAAAAAGTGCATCACTCTGACTATAAGCAGCATCAAACTCTTTGAGTACTTCTCTATAGAGTGCTTCACTGTTGTTTGCATGTTTCAGTCCTTGTTCAATATCAAGACCTGCATATTTTTCATAGGTTTTATCTTCTGTCTTTTCCTCTAAAAGCTCGTTGCTAGCATTGTCAGAAATATACATGGCGAGTGCCGTATACAATTTACCAATGTTCAAAGGTTTTGCCAAAAATGCATTGATACCACTATTGAACATTTTTCGTATTTCACTCTCTAGCACTAAGGCAGTAAAAGCCACAACAGGTAAGGTATCAAACTTCTTGTCTAGACGTATCATCTGTGTGGCTGTGTATCCATCCATAATGGGCATATTGATATCCATCAGTACCAAGTCAAAATCTATCTTACTCTCTTTGACCAGATCAACGGCTTCTTGACCATTACTTGCCACTGAGATATTCATTTGCGATTGATGTAAAAGGTTGATCAGTACCTTTTGATTAATTAAATTATCTTCCACAATTAATATATTTTTGCCTTCAAACTCTTTAAACTGAGCAGGTGTCACATTTTTTGTGGCAACGATATGCTCTTTATATGTCTTGACTTGAACTGTCTTACCCTTCTTCTCCTCATTGAAGGCAATAGGTACTTTAATGTCATACATAGCTATTATCATTTCAAGAATTCTCTCTTGATTAAGAGGTTTAAAGAGATGCACATCAATAATATCATCTACAAAATTATTTTTACGCGAATCGATTAAAGAATTTAATGCAATCACCCTTAACTCTTTACCCCGTTTTATTTTGTTTAAATATTCGACCAACCGTATGTTAAACAAACTTTCATTCAGTACTACTATGTCATAAGGTGTGAGGTTTGGCATATTGCGTAAAAACTCTTCTTTGGTAATGACTTTCACTTCATGTTGAAAATAAGCAAACATTTTTTTAATTGCCAAGGCAGAACTATAATTATTGTCAACAATAAAAACTTTTTTAGCTATAAAGAGTTTCTCCGGCAATCTATACATACGTTTATCTTTTGAATTCTCAAGCTCAAATGGTAAGGTAAGACTAAAGGTGCTTCCTTTACCCAATGCACTTTCTACAGAGAGTTCTCCATTCATCATAGATACCAATTCATGTGCAACAAAAAGACCTAATCCCACATAAAGTCCTTTATTTTCATCATAGTAAGGTGTAAAAAGTGTTTCGATCTCAGGAGCAGGTATCCCCCCTCCTGTATCGGTGAAGATAAATTGTAATTCTATCTTCTCGTTAAAGGTATTGAACATAGAGATCTCTAACTTAATTTCATCCCCTGCAAAATTTTCCATGACATAATCTAAAATACTATTGAGTATTTGGCCCAAATGTAAAGAATCACCTATCATAAATCTTGGAATATTGTTGTCTATATCGAATATAAGTTCCGTATCTTTTCCTGAAAAATGTGAAGAGATTGAACCTGACACTTCATTTAGGACATTGTTAATGTTAAACTTTTCATTGGTGATCTCTACTTTCTTCGACTTCAATCTTAAAAAGTCTATAAGATCATTGGTAACTGTTAAAAGCCTGTCTTCGACATTGTCTAACACTTCTTCTTTACTTTGATAGACTTTTTGTGTCTGTTCTATGGCCTGATTACTTTTTTCCAATGCTTGTTTGGCTATGTTATGGATATTTTCACTCATATTGGTCAATAATACATTTTGATTTTTTTCCATTTCCAGTTGCTTCTGGAGCATGTCTTGATGGAGCTTTTGTATTTTCATCGTTTGCCTAGAAGAGACAAATAATATAACTATACCTATCATAGCCAAAGCAAAAAGTGCTATCCATATCCAAAATGTTTCTACACTTTGCACAGAAAGACCCTCTTCTGCGCTAGCCAACGTTACTGTACCTAGCATTATTACCCATAAACTATTTTTCCTCATCACACCCCTCCTAGTTAAGTCATTTTAACATAAATTATTTTGGCTATACTTTCAAAATGAAATTAGCAAGTATAGACGTAGGTCTTAAACGTATAGGTGTAGCTATTTGTCTTGATAGTAACATTGTACTGCCCCAAGATGCCATTCTAAGAAAGAACCGAAACCAAGCTGCATGTGATGTCAAAACATTTTTAAATGAGTGGGAGATAGAAAAACTCATCGTCGGAGTTCCCCTTGATGCAGACAACTCCGAAGAGATGGAACGACGCATCAAACATTTCGTCTCACTCTTGGAATTAAACATAGAAGTAGCCTATCAGGATGAACAAAACTCCAGTGTTGAAGCAAAAGAGCTCACACAAGGTGTATTTAGACACAAGAAAGATGGAAAGATAGATTCAATTGCTGCAAAAATTATTTTAGAGAGGTATCTCTCCAAAAAATAAAATTATTTTCTTCTAAACTTTTTATAGAGTCCAAAAAGTATCGGGCCATATTTAACTATTTTCCATATGATATTCTTCATCACGATTCCTTTACAGTTTTTCTTTTAATTGTTGTATACGAGCATAAGCTTTATCTATACTCTCAACTTTAACAGTGTTAGTTTTAACTAAACCCATCATGGTCTCTACAAGTTTCTTCGTGCTAACTATTTTACGTGGGTCGAGTTGATTTCCTATCAGTAATATATCATTCCCTGCATTGATGGCAAGTTTTAAAGTGTTTTTTAAGCCGTATTTTTTAGATATCGCACCCATTTGTAGATCATCAGTAATCACAACCCCATGATAGTCCAATTTCCATCTTAACATTTTTGTAATAGTCTTAAAAGAGAGACTCGCAGGATACGTAGCATCTAACTTTTTATTAAAGACATGTGCAACCATCACTGTATCTGCTTCTCCTTTTAAAAGACGGTAAGGTTCTAACTCTTTTTCCTGCCATAAATGTGTCACATCGACAAATCCTTTATGTGTATCTCCCACTGAAGATCCATGTCCAGGAAAATGTTTGATGGATGTAAGCACACCGTTACTATGCATCGCATCTATAAATGTCGATGCATACTTAGCAACTGTCTTTGGGTCTTTACCAAATGAGCGTCCTAAACCATGTATCACATGGTTTTTCATATTGATATCTAAGTCTACCACTGGAGCCAAGTCATAATTGATTCCTACCGATTTAAGTTCAGCACTCATTTTTGTGTATGTACTTTTAATTTGACTTTGATCCATTTTTATGACATCTGAAGCCTTAGGGAATTTCCCATAAAACCCATACTTACTTTTAAGACGTTGTACTTTTCCACCCTCTTGATCTACTGCGATGAGAAGCTTTCCATCAGAGGAACACGCTTGAAGTTGTTTGGTAAGTTTTTTGAGTTGTGCTTTTGTTGCGATGTTTTTAGGCTTCGTCTTGTTTACAGGGTTGTAGTCAAACAAGATGACTGCGCCTAGATTATAGTTTTTAATGTCTTGACATATTTGACTGTTAGGTGTTGCCGTAGTCCCATGAAAGCCCACCATGAGCATTTGTCCTATCTTCTTCTCAAGTGTTTGCGCATTTGTAACACCCATCGTAAAGAGGAGTAAAAGTAAAAATTTTCTTGTCATATAATCTATCCTTTATCTAATGTTATCATTATACTATAGAAGCCTTTATTTGCATACGGTTAACCTAGTTTGTTTATACTTCAAACATAAGAGCATCTGGGCATACCTAAATAACTCCCTCCCTTTTAAATTATTTTAGGTCTCCTTAATAAATCATTTTTCTCCCTTTTTCGTCTCATATGCTCTTTGAAAACCATCTTCTCTTTTCTTCCAATAATTTCAATCTATTACACGATTATTACATCATTATTTGTGTATAATAACTCAAAAAAAGGCTTATAATGAAAAACATCCTACTCACTACGCTTATCTTATTTTCTCTATTTACATATACACAAGCAGTTGAAAATACACCTGAAGCACCACAGATGTCTATGACAGATGTTCAGGGGAAAACATACAAAATACTAGGTACAGACCAAGGCTTCAACATAGAAGGATTGGAAGGTAAAGTAGTATTTCTTGAATTTTTTGGACATAAATGTCCCCCTTGTTTAGCTTCCATCCCACACTTGATCAAACTTCAAGAAAAACATAAAGATACTTTGGCCATTGTTGCGATAGAAGTACAGGGTTATAACCATGAAAAAACAGCTGCATTCGCCAAAGAAAAAGGTATGAATTACATCGTGGCCTCTGAAGAGAAAGCGTCTGCTTTGGTAAACTATATCCAACAAAGAGCACAGTGGAAAGGAAGTATACCTTTCTTAGTCGCACTTGATACAACAGGTAATGTACAATTTGTACAAGCAGGTATGCTCCCAGAAGCATCACTTGAAGAACTGATAGCACAACTATCAGGTAAAAAAAGTGATAAAAAACCGACTACCATAGAAGCTACACCAAAACACTAAAGCACAGATACATCATCACTTCCATGCCACCGATCAAGGTGGCATTTACTTAAAATTTATCATTTTTTCACACTAATTTTTATCTTATTAATAGATATTATAGATAATTATAATATACTATATTTAGCTCAAAAATAAAGGATAGACCTATGAAACATTCACTTTTAGCTTTTTTATTGACAAGTATGACTTGTTTATATGCCGAGTCGACTACTTCTTCAAGTTCAAATACTGCCTTAACCGAAGCTATAGAGCGTGTAGAAGAGGCAAGAAAAGAGACCATCTCTGCTTTACATTCTATGATAAACAGTGTAGATAGTGCCAGAGAAAACAATGTAGAGCATAATAATTCCATCTCTACACAAATCATTGAAACCCATGCTTTAGGTGTCATAGCTAAAAGTACAGCATCTGTTGAGATAGCAAAAGCACAAGCCAAAAGTCTCATCACGCAAGCCATAGAAAGCCTAGATCCTAAATCCATGGATATCGTTGCTGATGCTATAGCCTCTGTAGAAGTAGCTAAGGCTGAAGCTGCACAAAACATTCTTCAAGCAACAGGACGTGTGGAAGTAAGTAAAACTAAAACCCCTGCAGATATCAAACATCCAAAAGAAACACTGACCGTTGCTAAAAATGTATCTGCCATACACATAGCCAAAGCCACAGCACATGCGGAAGTTGCAAGAGCGGTGTCACTCATAGAGATAGCACGTGCAACCATGGAAAATTTACCCGACAGTGCAGAAGCCTTAAAAGAAGAGAGTTTAAAAAACTTAGAGGAGATAAAAGCAAAAGCCACGGCAAATATCTCATCCTATCTAGCTAAGATAGAAGTAGTCAAAGCAAATATGCTTACGCAAATCGCTTCAGAGGTGGCCAAAGTTGAGATCGCAAAGATCAAGGCAAATGTGATAGATGAACCTGAAGAAATAAAGAATACCACCTACCCTAAGGTACTCATAAAAAAAATGGACTAACCTTTATAAACAATATGCATACACATGCAGTGTTTCAAGTGAGTCTCACGATACCTTGTTGTATCGTGACCAATCCTTCCAGTTCAGCCTCATATACTCTCTCTCCAAACTTTGAAACCGTATCATCAAATGTTGGTAATGTTTGACAAAAGTAAAAAAATTCATCTTTGTCCATTGTTTCATTTGCAGCCTCCCCAAAGGACGAAACGAAGCTTTCTACATCATGTATAGCTATGGCTTTCCCTTCTTGTAGTAGCTGATTGGTTCCTAAGCTCTCTCCAAGTCTTTGCGGTAAAACATAAATTTGTTTACCCATCTGCAAGGCATACTCCACTGAACGCATAGAGCCAGAGTTCAAATCTGCCTCTGTAACGATGAGGATGTCTCCAAGCGCAACAACAAGCTCATTACGTACCACAAAGCTCCAACCTGTCGCACGAAAACCATCATTGAACTGGCTTAACATCAAGCCATTTTCTTCTATGCCTTTGATGATTTCTTTGTGGATGACAGGATAACGTATATCAAGTCCATTAGCTACAACGGCAATGGTATTTTCTACGCCTGCACCTTCATGTGCCACACCATCTACTCCCATAGCAGCTCCTGAGACTACACAGACGCCCCGTTTGGCTAAAGCCTGTGCAAGTGCATAGGTAAACTGCCGTGTATATGCTGAGGGGCGACGTGTACCTACTATGGAAACCTTAGGACGTTTAAGTAAGTCTAAGTTACCTCTGTAAAAAAGTTCAGAGGGATACTTTTTCATCGCTTCTAATTCTGAGATGGCATCAACAACATTTTGGCTCATAACTAACCTTTCTTGTTTGAAATACGCCAGCTCTGCTTCAGCAAGAAACTCACGTAACTCATTACTTTAAAAAATAGTAACACAAAATGTAAAGAAGAGGTAAAAACATCTCAAATTGACATGTTTTACCTACTAAAGTAACCATCCCCAAATAAAATAAGCTACGATAGAGAGAACAAACACACCTATGAAGTTTAATTTTAAGCCTACTGTTGCCATCTCTTTGATGCTGATGACCCTTGAGGACATGACGATGGCATTTGGTGGGGTAGCGATAGGTAGCATAAATGCATACGAGGCTGCAACCGTAGCAACCATAAGGAGCATCATACCTTCTTGTTCTGGCATGTTTTTAGCAAACTCATAAAAGATAGGGATGGCTATAGATGTTAAAGCTGTGTTACTTGTAACTTCTGTGGAGAATGTGACAAAGAGTGCCACAGCAACAAACATCCAAAACAAAGGAAAGGTAGAGATAAAAGAGAGTTTTGTAGCGATATCAGCAGCAAGACCTGTACTTGAAAAAGCCGCTGCTATGCTAAATCCTGCACCAAAAAGAAAGATGATCTCATAAGGCATAACACGGGTATCTTCCCATACTAAAAAACCTACTTTAGGAACAAACATCAAAAGTCCAAAACCAAGTAGTACAAGTTTTTCATCTAAAGCCATCCCAAACGCCTGTTTCATGAAAGTATTTGCCACAAGGGTAGTAGCCAAAAGTATGATGATACCATAAAGTCTTTTTTGAGGAGAGGTCAACTCAGGTACAGCGTGACTCACATCTTCCACACACTCTTCAGTCACACCCAAAGCAAGTATATAGGGGATGATAAGTAGCATAAGCCCTACTACTGGTAGCATCACAAACATCCATTCTCCAAAAGCAAGTGTGGGTAGTTTATGTTCTTCTAAAAAGCCAAGCAGTATCAAGTTTGGTGCAGTACCTATGGGTGTTAAGATCCCACCGATACTTGCCCCATACGCCGTCGCGAGTAAAAAACGTACTTTTAACTTTATGTTCTCACTTAAAAACAGTGCTATAGGCATAAGCATAAGCGTAATAGTTGTGTTGGATAAAATAGCACTCAGTAGTGCAGAAGTGATAGCTAAAGCATAAATAATACCTCTAGCTGTTTTAGGGAAAAAACTAAGCAGCCTAGCTGAGAAGTACTTATGTAAGCCTATCTTCTCTATGGCGATAGCCAACATAAAACCACCTAAAAATAAAAAGATGATCGACTTGGAATAATTTGCAGTGACTGCAGAAGTATCTAAAATACCAAAAATAGGAAAAAGTAGTATAGGTAAAATGGAAACTGCCCCCAGAGGTAGTGCTTCATTGGTCCACAATGTCACTAAAAATGCAACCAATCCTATGAGTACGGCATGTTGCATAGAAAACCCAAGTATTGCCAAGGCAAAAAATACAAGTCCTATAATGACTGCGATACCTATACCTCTCATTTATATCCTTTTGTAAATGGCATCTATATACACCAGTTCAACATCTTTTAAAATATGTGCTGCACTCTTCAATGCCTTCATCGTCACCTTATGTGGATGCCCTATGGCTACAGCATACCCTTTTTTCTTAGCTGTTTTCACAGCTTGTTTAAGCTGCTTATGTATGTAGGGAACCTTATGCTCATTGTCTATAAAAATATCTCTTGCTACATAAGCATCACCAAACTCATGTGCTATTTTACGTACTTTGGTTGACCCTATCGTGCGACTGTCTACAAATACAAAGCCCTCTTCTTTTAGGGCTTTGTAGAGTGTATGCATCGCAGTATAATCGTCTGTAAATACCGAACCTGTATGATTATTGACATACTTCGCATTTGGAAACAGTTTTCTAAGTTCTTTAACCCTAGTACTTATCTGCTCTTTACTAAAAGTAGTGATGAGTGTTTTGTATTGTTTATTAAACTGCTTACTTCCAGACTCCATAGGCAAGTGG
>Ga0209633_10002014_pt1 | contig 20131 bp, 16 predicted proteins | sample Cruoilmetagenom1_FD_187290 | JGI IMG/M metagenome (GOLD analysis project Ga0209633, IMG submission 187290) | Oil polluted marine microbial communities from Coal Oil Point, Santa Barbara, California, USA - Sample 1 (SPAdes) (version 2) | ecosystem: Environmental > Aquatic > Marine > Oil seeps ... | reverse complement strand
GGGCTCCATCATAGCCTCGGGGTTGATCTCCGCCGCCGCCTCGGCCGGCGCGGCGGGCTCCATCATATCTTCAGGATTGACCTCCGCCGCCGCCTCGGCCGGCGCGGCAGGCTCCATCATAGCCTCGGGATTGATCTCCGCCGCGGCCTCGACCGGCGCGGCGGGCTCCATCATATCTTCAGGATTGACCTCCGCCGCCGCCTCGGCCGGCGCGGCAGGCTCCATCATGTCCTCGGGAATGATCTCATTCACCGCCGCGGCTGGCGCTTCGCTTTCAGCTGCTGGCGCCGGAGGTGCCGGTTCCGGTTCTTCAATTCGAACCGTCAGCTCTAGAACATCGTCCTCTTCGGCTGCCGGTTCATCGGCAACCGGGGCCTCGGCGGCCTCAGCGGCCTCAGGAGCGGCTTCGCCCTCTTCCCCATCTTCAGAAATAATCCGGCGAATAGACGCCAGAATCTCTTCCATCGATGGTTCTTGCTGAGGGCTTTGCTCGTTCATGCCCTGGGCTTTCTTGAAATGGCGGCAACCACTTCAGTAACTAAATATAGTTTACTTAACATAAAGCAAAATAATTCCGGGCGGTGTGACTTACAAGCACTATGCCTGAATTTCGGCAAATTGGGCCTATTTAGTATAGTAGCTCCCTCCGGCCGCCGGGCCCCAGGGCAGGTATTTGACCCGCCGATAGTACGAAGTCGGGTCATATTTCCGCACCGGCAGCTTGAGATTGACCGCCGTCAGCCTGCCCATCGCCTGATAAACTTGGTAGCTGGCCACGAACTCATCGCGTTCGGCCCGAACGAGATTGACGCGGGCGTCAAACAGCTCCTGCTCGGCATCAAGCACGTCGAGCACCGTCCGCAACCCCGCCGCCGCTTCCTGGCGAACCCCGTCGAGGGCGATCGCACTCGCGCGGGTCGCCGACTGGAAGGCGCGGATCTGCGCTTGCGCGGTCTTCAGCCCATGCCAGGCCTGGGTTGCCGCCTCGATCGCCGTCCGCCGCGCCTCGATGATGTCCTGATGACGCTGAAGGGCGACCTGCTTGGCCTGGCGAATGCGCGACGAGGTGAGCCCGGCTTGATAGAGCGGGATCACGAGCTGGCCTGTGATCGAGCCCGAATTGACGCGGCCGCCGGTCGAAGTGCCGTGCGAGCGCGAGCCGGTAACGTTCAGGTTGACCGAGGGCAGCAGCTCGCCGGTGATCAGCTTGATGTTATGGCGGGCGGCCATCTCAGCAAACCGCGCCGCCACCACATTTGGCGCGGCCGTTCCGGCAACCGATATCACGCCTTGCAGGGAACCTGGCAGACGAACGATGCGGGAGGGCTTCTTCAACAGGCCCGGCGCGCGCCCAACGATGCGGCGGTAGCTGGCGCGGGAGATCTGCAGCGTTCCTTCGGATTGGGTACGGGTCGCCTGGGCCTGCGCCAAGCGCGATTGGGCCTGGCTCACGTCGGTTCGGGTAACCTCGCCGACCTGAAAGCGATCGCGCGTCGCCCGGAGTTGGCGTCGCAGAACCTGTTCATTGTTCACGTTGAGACGCAGCACCGCCTGGTCGCGCACGACGTTCATGAAGGCGGTCACGGTTTGAAACAGGATGTCCTGCTCTACGATTGTGAGGTTGGCGCGCCCCTGGAAAATCGTGGCCCGGGCGCGGCGCGTGTCGTAGAGCGTTCGAAGGCCGCGAAAAATCGGTTGCTGATAGGTGATCGATCCTGAACGCGGCGAAGTATTCGTGCCGGTTCTGAGGCCCGCGCCCCGTGTCGTAGACGCCGATTTGCCGGCTTCGAGGCTAATAGACACGTTCGGGCGATGCCCCGATAGGGCCTGGGGGAACTGCTCGTCGATGGCCCGTTGAGCGGCGCGCTGCGCCAACAGCCGCGGGTTGTTGGAATAGGCCAGCCCCAGGGCTTGGGTCAGCGTCTCCGCGCCCGCCGGCACAGCGCCAACGCCCAACGCCAGCAACATCCCTGCTCCGAGTAGACGCCGCTTCAGCGTGCCCTCAATTCCCCCCCGGTTCACCACCATGGCATCCTTGCTCCCTCGCACCGCAGCCCCGCCTGTAACGCCAGGATCGACGGGATCCGTCGGTGCGTCGCTAAAATACGAACCTCTCGGCACGCTCGAAACCCGGCAACAACGGCGTGTTCGCATCGAATATCGCGCGGCCTGACAACGTGCTGGCTGTCTTGCGATAGAGTGTTCCGGCACCGACGCCGCGATCATCCACAACCACCGCGACGGCCCGCCCGCCATTCGCGATCTGTTTGGCGATCGCATCGGGGATCGCGGCAATAGCGCCGTTGAACAAGACCAGATCGTAAGGCCCCTGCCGCGGATAGCCTTTCTCTAGCGGCCCTTCGACCACCGCGGCATTGTCGACGTCGATCTCGGCCAGTACATGGCTGGCCGCGGAGGCCAGATCGCCGTCGCTCTCGACCGCAACCACCGTCGCGCAAAGCCGCGCCAGCACGGCCGCCGAATAACCGGCGCCGCATCCAATGTCGAGCGCAAGGTCCTCGGGCTGAACCTCGGCGATCTGGAGCAGGCGCGCCATGACCATGGGCTCCATTAGAAATCGGCCCTGGCCGATCGGAATATCCTCGTCGAGATAGGCCAGGCTCTGCACCGCCTTGGGCAGGAAACGCTCACGCGGAATGTCCAGCAGCGCCGCGATCAGCCGCCGATCAGTGACCTTGTTGGTCCTGATCTGGCTCTCGACCATATTTCGGCGGGCCACGGCGGAATCAACCATAGATCACTCAAGGTTCTCGGCAAATCCTGGGGACGGTCGCAGTGAGACGGCCAAAACCGCTACGCTTGCGTTATATCTTCGGGCCGGCGCGAACACAACGCCGACCAGCTCAGTACCCGTGGTATCGGCGCAACAGTCGCAGGCCTGCTTGACCGGCTTCATGCCGGCGCATATATGTCGGACCCCCGTTCGGGTATGTCAAAGCCCTGTTCGGGCAGGGCCAACCGGACGGCCCGGTGGCAGAGTGGCTATGCAGCGGACTGCAAATCCGTTTACGTCGGTTCGATTCCGGCCCGGGCCTCCAGTAATTCTCTCAAATCCTAGTGTTCCCAGACGCGCAAGGCCGCGCCGGACACGCCAGCCATCACGCTCATATCACGCTCATAGTGCGTGTCTGTCCGCGGCAGAGGTTTGACGAGGGGATGCGTGCCGCGACGGGGGCGTAAGACTGGTTGTCTGGAGATAAACCGCTTGAGGAGGAGGGACCTCATGCTACGAAAAATTACATTGGCGGCCGCGCTAGGACTTGCCGCGTTCGCACTGCCCGCAAGCGTTGCTTTGGCTGACAGCTCAGGCTATGGCGGCGGCTTCCGCAACGGCGGCGGCCAATTCCGAGGCGGCTTCCGCAATGGCGGTGGCCGTGCCTATCGTAGCCGCGCCCATCGTAGTCGTGGCTGGCAACGCCGTGCCCATCGTGGCCGTGGCTGGCAACGCCGCGCCCATCGTGGCCGTGGCTGGCAACGGCGCGCCCATCGTGGCCGTGGCTGGCAACGGCGTGCCCATCGTGGCCGTGGTTGGCAACGCCGCGCCCATCGTGGCCGTGGTTGGCGACGCGCCGGCGCGCAGCCGCGCTGGCGCCATCGACGTGGCAACCGCCGCTGGGCCAATTCCGGCGGCTCGCCGCGTTGGCGCGGCCAAGGCCCGCGACATCGTCGTTGGGCACGTTCCGGCAGGCCGCAACGCTGGCAGGGCCAGGGACACGGGCGTCGTCGCTGGGGTCAGCGCAGGGTCCATCAAGCCTATGCGCCGCCGGCACGCTGGGGCCGCAGCGGCTACGGCTACGGGCGCCGATACGGCGGCCGGCGGATCGTCCGCAACAACTACTATGTCGGAGTGCCCGCATTCGGCGCCGGTTATGGTCGGCGCTACGGCGCAGCCCCCGTCTACAATCGCCATTGCAATGGCGGCGGACGGCTTGTGGGCAGCCTTGTTGGCGGCGCCACGGGCGGCTATATCGGCAGCCATATCGGCCAGGGCGGCGGCCGCATCGGCGCTATCGCCGCCGGCTCGCTGATTGGCATCATCGCGGGTGGCGCAATCGGCGCCCAGGCCGACTACAACAACTGCTACTGACAATAAACTACCGCTCTCTCCGATCCTTCCCTCACGGGCCGGCTCTGCCGGCCCTTTTTTTTACCTCACGCGGTCATTCCTGTTGGCCTGACCGGGCCGATTGCGCACACTGCGCCGGAATTCGACGGATTGGGGAGCGGGAAACCAATGAAATTCGGTCTGGGTCAGCCGGTTCTACGTGAAGAAGACAAACGCCTGGTCGTCGGCGCCGGCCAGTATTCCGACGATCTCAACATGCCCAACCAGGCTTATGCATTCGTGCTGCGCTCGCCGGTGGGGCACGCCACGATCAGCTCGATCGATACTGGCGATGCGGTGAGCGCGCCGGGCGTGCTCGGGGTATTCACCGGCGACGACCTGGAAGCCGACGGGATCGGCATGCTACCAGCCATGATCGGCATGATGATGCCGCTGAAGCGTCCCGACGGGTCGGACATGTTCGTCCCCCCTCGCCTGCCACTTGCGCAAGGCACGGTGCGCACGATCGGCGATCCGGTGGCCTTCGTCGTCGCCGAGACGCTGACCCAGGCGCGCGACGCGGCGGAGCTGATCGCGATCGAGTATGACGAGTTGCCGGCCGTTGTCTCGCTCGCCGAGGCGGTCGCCGACGGAGCACCCGCGGTCTGGCCGGAGGCGCCCGACAATATCTGTTACGAGCACAAGAGCGGCGATACGGCGGCGGTCGACGCGGCATTCGAGACTGCCGCGCATACTGTGCGCTACGAACATGAGATCAACCGCGTTTCGGCCAATCCGATGGAGCCGCGCGCGGCACTGGGCTCATACGATATCGCCGCCGATCGCTACACGCTGCAGACCGGCGTGCAGAACCCGCATGACATTCGTAAGTTCATCGCGCAATCGGTGCTTAAGATACCGGAGACCCAGCTGCGCGTGGTCGCCCGCGACATGGGCGGCGCCTTCGGGGTGCGCAGCAACGTGCACCCCGAACTGCCGCTGGTGCTTTGGGCGGCGCGCAAGCTGGGCCGGCCGGTCAAATGGACCGGCGACCGCAGCGACGGGCTGCTCTCCGACGAGCACGCGCGGGAAAACCGCTGGGTGGTGGAACTGGCGCTCGATGAGGACGGCACCCTCCTCGCCTTACGCGCGCTCACCTACGCCGGAATGGGGGCGTATCTTTCGCTCTTCGGCGGGCTGACACCGATCTTCAATGCAGGCGGCATAGCCGGGGTCTACAAGACGCCGGCGATCAGCATGCATGTCCTGGCCGTCTTCACCAACACGCCCTCGATCGCACCCTATCGCGGCGCCGGGCGACCGGAGGTCTCCTTCGCGATCGAATGCGCGCTAGACCGAGCGGCGCGGGAACTCGGCTTCGACCGAATCGAAATCAGGCGCCGCAATATCATTCCGCCCGAGGCCATGCCGTTCCAGACCGGCCACGCGTTTGTCTACGATTCGGGCGAATTCGAGCACAACATGGATACAACCTTGGCCATGGCCGACGCCGCCGGCTTCGAAGCCCGGCGCGCGGAAGCGGTCCAGCGCGGCAAATTGCGCGGCTTTGGCTTTGCCAACGCGATCGAGCAATCGGCGGGCGGCTTTGAGGAGTACGGGCAAATCCGCTTCGATCCCAGCGGCAGCGCCACCGTGCTCGTCGGCACCCACAACCACGGGCAAGGCCACGAAACCGTGTTCCGCCAATTGCTGGTCGAGATCTTCGGCATGGAGTTCGACCAGGTCCGCGTCATACAGGGCGACACCGACCAGGTCGCCTTCGGCCATGGCACGTTCGGCTCGCGCTCGTCTGGCGTGGGCAGCGCGGCCATTGGCATCGCCGGCGAGAAGATCATCGAAAAGTGCAAGGCCATCGCAGCCCATCTCTTCGAGGCGGCGGTCGACGATGTCGAGTTCGCCGACGGCGAGTTCCGCGTAGCCGGAACGGACAAGACGCGGAAATTCCAGGAGGTCGCCAAGACCGCTTTCATGCGCGCCCTGCTGCCACCGGAGATCGAGCCGGGGCTGATGGCGGACGGTGTCTTCGTGCCGCTCGCGCCGACCTTCCCCAATGGCTGTCATGCGGCCGAGATCGAGATCGATCCGGAAACCGGAACCATCAAGATCGAGCGCTATGTCGTGGTCGACGATGTCGGCACGGTGATGAACCCGCCGCTGCTGAAGGGCCAGGTCCATGGCGGCGTGGTCCAGGGCATCGGTCAGATCCTGATGGAGGATGTGGTGTTCGAGCCCGGCACGGGCCAGCTGCTGTCCGGTTCGTTCATGGACTATGCGATGCCGCGCGCGGGCGACCTGTCGCCGATCGAGGTGGCGGAGAACCCGGTGCCGTCGAAGACCAACCCCTTCGGCATCAAGGGCGGGGGCGAAGGCGGCAGCGTCGGTGCGATGCCGTGCATGATGAACGCAATCCTCGATGCGCTGGCGCCCGCTGGCGTTAAATGGCTGGAGATGCCGGCCACGCCCGAGCGGGTCTGGCGGGCCATCCGCGACGCCAAGGGCAATGGCGCGAGCTAGATCGGGTTGCCTTGGCAGCGCGGCAGGCACCGCAACCGGATATCAAAAAATCCCGCGGCGGATCAGGTTGAGGCCGATAAGGAACAGCGCGAACAACAGAACCTTCTCGAAGGTCGCCTGGGGGATGATACGCCGCAGCGTCGCGCCCAGCTGCAGGCCGACGATGGCCATGACCGCCGCCATGGCCGAAACGGCAAGCACGTCGAGATCGAGGATGCGGCAAATGGCAAGGCTGCCGAACAGGGGCACGGCGCCGACGATGAAAAACAGCGACATGGAGAAAACGAAAAGATCCTTCTGCACCCGCAGCGCCATCATGTAAGCGACCAGCAGCGGCGCGAAGAAGTTGGTGATGCCGCCCCCGACCCCAGCCAAGGCTCCCGTAAGTGGGCCCAGCCATGCCTCGTGGCGCGCGCTGACCTTGGCCTTGATCGGAAAGGCCTGGGCGATGCAGACAGACACGATGCCGATGCCGACTACGATCGAGGCGATACGTGTGTCCATTTTCACGAAGAACTGCGCGCCCAGAAAGGAGCAGACGGCAAGCGCCAGCAGCATGGTCCAATAGCGCGCCAAGAGCTCCGGTATGCGGCCGCTGGTGGCCACGATCCAGATATTGGAGGTTAGGATCGGCACGGCCGTCAACGCCACCGCCACCTTCGGATCCATCACCGTGGCGAGCACCGGGACCGCGACCATCGGCAGCCCCAGACCGATCACGCCCTTGACCAGACCGCCAAGTACGAAAGCGAGCGCACCCAAGGCAAGAGCGAACGCACCGAAATGGGCGAAACCGAAGTCCATCGCGAGCCTGCGCTCTCCAATTCCTACTTCTGTCCGCGCTTTGCGCGCTGCCGAGTGCGGGCCCGCCGAACCCGCGCAGGCTTAGTCCATCGGAGCGCAAATAGCCAATGCACGCACCGTTCAGCCACCCAGCACCACACGCAATTACGCGGGCGACAAAGCGGGCGACAAAGCGGGCGACAAAGCATGCGACAATCGGCGCGGACTATTCCGGCCGCCGCCCCGTAGAACTAATCTGCGCCTTTGGTTAGGTTTGTCTAGCAGGGAGCGCACAGGGCATTGGCGATTTGCCGATGCCGCCTGCGCCGCCCGTGCCGCCCGTGCCGCCAACCAATGACGACCAACCCGCAGCGACCGTATGAAGGACAGTACCGGCCGATGAGCCAAGCCAGCGACAGCGCCGTTCCGCACAAGCATCAGTTCAAAGCAACGCCGCTGGCCTATCCCGCGACCGTCAACAAGGGACGGTTCCTGTGGGACTACACCGTCGGGATCGTCGGCATTCACACGCTGGCGCTGCTCGTGTTCCTGCCATCGCTGTTCAGCTGGGCCGGGGTGATCGTCATGATCGCGGGCGTCTTCTTTTTCGGCCAGGGTGTCAACCTTGGCTACCACCGCCTGCTCACCCATCGCAGCTTCAAGGTGCCGCGCTGGTACGAGTATGGGCTCGTCGTGGTGGCACTGTGCTGCCTTCAGGACACGCCGATCAAATGGGTGACGCATCACCGGGTGCATCACCGCTTCTCCGACCGCCAGGACGATCCGCACAGCCCCTTCGTCAATTTTTTCTGGGGGCATATGGGCTGGCTGTTTTTCGAGAACCGGGCGGTCAGGACGCCGGCCGCCTATAACACATATACAAAAGATCTGCTCGACGACCGCTTCTACCGGGTGCTCGAGCGCAAATGGTGGATCTGGAACAGCATCTACCTGGCGCATGCCGTGCTCTTTTATCTCGTGGGATTTCTCATCGGCTGGGCCGGTTCGGGCGACACCGCGGAGGGCGTGCGGCTGGGCCTGAGCCTGCTGGTCTGGGGCGTCTTCGCGCGCACGGTGCTGGTCTGGCACATCACCTGGTCGGTCAATTCGCTGGCGCATGTCTTCGGCTACCGCACCCACTACACCAAGGAAGGCAGCACCAATAACTGGCTGGTCGGGCTGGTGGCCGCCGGCGAGGGTTGGCACAACAACCATCACTGGGACGAGAAGAGCGCGCGCCACGGCCATCGCTGGTGGGAGCTCGATCTCACCTGGATGCATGTCTGGCTTCTGGAGAAGCTGGGCCTCGCGCGCGATGTCAACCGGCCACGCAAGCGCTCCGCAAAAGGCAACCGCGAAGACAAAAGCGACGGCCCGACCCAGGACGGGAGCAAAGAAGAGGCGGCAACGAATTAGGGAATTGCTAACCCTACCGGTTGCACCCTGCCCGCCTCCATATTATCTAACCGCGGTTCGCGGTTTTCCTAATCCGGCGTAGCTCAGTTGGTAGAGCAAGCGGCTGTTAACCGCTAGGTCGTAGGTTCGAGTCCTACCGCCGGAGCCAATTAAATCAAGGGACCGGCCCAAATCGGGCCGGTCCCTTTGGTTTTCATGTCAGCAATATGTCAGCAATGACGCGCTGATTCAGGGTTATTGGCCCTCCGCAGATGCGCCCTGATACCAACCTGTTACCAGGTTGGCCGCCGCCTGCTGTTCTTTCGCTGTTATCAGCTAAGGCCGGCGGCGGACAAATCGAGACAAGTCGGTAAGCTCCACCGCAGGGTGTTGGCCTATGTCGCTAGGCCGCGCCTCGGTGCAGGCCTTACGCACACCTCAAGCTGCCGCCGCCCGAAGTCAAGCCCGCAATCTTCGGCCATGCCGAATTCACGGCGTTCAACCAATCTACCACCCGGCGCTTTGCCGAATGGCGCGCCGCTGTCACCCCGCAGCTCACCCCTCCTCATACGCGATCTTCATTACCTCGATGCGCTTCGCGCCGTTGGGGGTTCTTATCGCGACCACGTCGCCTTCCTCGGCCTTCATCAGCGCGCGGGCGATGGGGGATATCCAGCTGACCTCGCCGCGCGCGACGTTGGCCTCGTCGATGCCGACGATGCGCAGGGTGCTTTCCTCGTCATCCAAACCGCCGTCGGCGTCCACATAGGTGACGGTGGCACCGAAGAACACCTGGTCGCGGTTTTTTTGGCGCGCCGGGTCGACGACCTCGGCGCTCTCGATGCGCTTTACGAGAAAGCGCAGGCGGCGGTCGATCTCGCGCAGGCGCTTCTTGCCGTAGATGTAGTCGCCATTCTCCGAGCGGTCGCCGTTGCCCGCCGCCCAGGCCACCACCTCGACTACCTTGGGGCGCTCCCGGCGTAAGCAGTCGAGCTCGTCCCGCAGCAGGCGCAGGCCGTTCGGCGTCACGTAGTTCTTGAGGACCTTGGGCAGCGGGTCCGGGGTGTCCGGCTCCACCGCCTCGGTCTCAGTCTCCTTGGTGAAGGCCTTGCTCATGGGGTTCCGTTACTAGATACATTGCTTCACGCTCGCAACCTCGCTGCGCATGACAGACCCGACGGGTGCTCGATCCGCTTCCGGTGCATTCGCGTTCTTCGCTAATTCAATAAGCGTCTTCATCGCGCCTGATGCTCTCTTAAGTCGCCAATGACGCGGTATAGCACCGCTACACCGGTGAGGCCTACGGTAGCCTGAGCGAAGAACGCCGGCTGTAGCGCATGATCCATGTCGAACTTCCATTTCGCATTATCTCTGTCAGCTTTGCCAAAGAGCCCCATGTGACCGACGTAGTTTGGGTGGCTAATGTCTGAGAGGACCGCATATCGTTTGAGCAATTCGTCCTTCCCGCCCGCTAGGTCTCGACCCATTCTCTCGATAAGGGTCAAGACATTCGTCGCCTGATCGACCTCTTCGATCCAATCTGGAATTCGGGAGGCGAAAGCACGGAAATCGAGGAGTTCGCTAGCTCCATTTGTATCGCGTACTTCGATCATTGGCCGCAATCGACCAACGGTGTCCCACCCTATAGCCGCAGTCTCGAGCACAGCACGAGCAAGGATGATCGCCGCCAGGCCGTTGTCGTTGTTCCAAGCGTTACATGCCCCCTCTGTCAATGCGATCGCGCGATGGATAAGAGCCTGCTCGAATACCTCGATCTTCCACACAAGCTTCGGTACGGAACTAGGATCCTTGGCCCGCACCGAAGATCGGGCACGTTGCCTCAGATCGGCCAGACAATCGTTGAGCATCTCCACGAACTCGACCTTGTCCGCCGGCACCTTCTCGATGTCGAAGCCGCTCACCGGGTTCCGCTCCCCGCGTTGCTTCGCTTTCGCCCCGCCGCCAAGTGCTGTGTAGTCGGGTTCGCATGGGTCTGTCATCGGTTACGTCGCCAACGAGTGAACTCGCGCCAGCATACATCGGTCACGACGGTTACGTTACGGATACGATACGTTACGGTGCGGCAGGTGGTTACGGTAAACGCCTTGATTTCAACCGATTGATTTGCCGGTGATACCGCCGACAATCGCAAACGGTTCGTACCAAGTGTCGAGCAAGTCAATTGGCTGTTAACCGCTAGGTCGTAGGTTCGAGTCCTACCGCCGGAGCCAATACGGACGAAGGGGTCGATGGAATTTCCGTCGGCCCCCTTCTCGTGCCCGAACCAGAAAAATCGGTGGTGACGCCCGCCGCTCAACACCGATGCCAGGGCGCGCCGACGCGGCGCCAGGGGTAGCCGGGCTGTTTCTGGGCCAGCTCGATCATTCGGCGGGCTCCCTTCGAGAAACGCCCGAAGGCGAGCCGGTGCATGCCGTCGGGCATCAGATACTGCACCACGATCGAGCGCGGGCCGACGTGATAGCCGGCAAGCTGGAAGCGCCCGACCTCGCCATTGTCGTAGCGCCGGGCAACCATGTGTGAACGCGTGAAGCGCATTGCACCCCGGGGTCCGCACCAGCGGCCAAAGAGGCGCGCTGCGCCGACGCGGGCGACCTGCGGCCGGCCGTCGTTACGCCGCCAGGGATTGCCAGCCTCCGCATAGCGCCGCGGATTGGAGCGCGTTGAGGGTTCCCGCCCCTGTTTGCCGGTGCTGATCTCGGCGCGGCGTTGAATTCTGCCCGGCGTATTTCGGCGCAGCGGGGCTTGCTTGCGGCGCACACTCGTATGCTTGCGGCGCTCTGGGGATTGCCCGCGACGCGCCACCGCTTGTGCGCCACGCTGCGCGCGGGTGCGCCGGGTGCGCCGGGTGCGTTCGGCCAGCTTGCGCTTGCGTTGCTCGGCGCGATATTTGCGCAGTGCCGCCTCGGCGCGCTCGCGGGCCTGGCGTTCCTTCTTGAGCGCGCTTTCGAACTTGCGGCGCTCGGCCAGCTGCTTGCGGCGCATGGCCTCGATCTCGCGGCGGCGGGCGACGGTGATCCGCCGGCGCTGGCGGTCTTCGAGCTCGCGGGTGGCTTCCGTGGCCGCGCGCTTGCGCGCTTCGATGGCGGCGCGGCGGCGTTCTTTCTCGGCCTCGCGGCGGGCCAGCGCGGCGCGGCGGCGCTCGGCCGCGAACTGCTTCTTGGTTTCGGCGGTTCGTTTGGCCTCCTGCTTGGCGCGGCGCGCCTCGGCCTCCAGCCGGCGTTTTTCAGCCTCGGCACGTTTCTTGGCCTCGATGGCGGCCCTACGTTTGCGCGCAGCTGCCTCCGCTTCGCGAAGGCGCGCTTCGTCGGCGCGTCGCTTGGCCAGGGCTTCGGCCTCGCGGCGGGCGGCGCGGGCGGTGGCGCGTTCCTGGGCGATGGTGCGCTCGTAATTTGCATAGCTTTCGCGCAACGAGTCATATGCATAGTAGCCGCCGCTGGCGACGCCTGAGGCGAGCAGCACCGACAGCGCCGCCAAGGCCGCGATCCGCCGCGCGCCGCTTCTTCGTGGCGGCGACGCTGAGCGGTAACTGTCGAGGGTGACGACCGTCTTGGCGGGCTCCGCGATTTTCGGGATGTTTGCCGGGATCGGTGTCTTGGCTTGTTCCCGGGCCTGGGCGGGCTCGCGTAGATGGGCCGGCACACCGTCGGCCAGCCATTGCCGCCATTCGTGAACCGTTTGCGGACGATCATGCTCCATGATCTGGAGCGCACCGTCTATCGCCTCCAGGAACGCGATCGAAAATTGCCCCATACCCAGTGTCGTGGCAGGGATCATCGGATCGCCGCGATCGCGCGCGTAAGCCGACAGGCGCATGGTCGATTCCGGCGGCACGTCGCCGCCGATCGACGCGTAGAGGACCGCGCCCATTGCATAGATGTCGGTCCACGGCCCCTGGTCGCCGTCGGACTCATACTGCTCGTGCGGGGCGTAGCCGGAAGTGACGATGGCGGTCAGGCTGTGGCTCCGGACCCCGAGCGCCTGGCGGGCGGCGCCGAAATCGAGCAGCACCGGCTGGCCGTCGTTGCGGAGATAGATATTGTCCGGCTTGATGTCCCGGTGCAGGAAGCCGAGCGCATGGACTTCCGCCAGCCCGTCGAGCAGGGGCATCAAGAAGCTGCGGATCCGCGCCTCGTCCAATGCGCCCTCGCGATCGAGGATGCACTCCAGGCTTTCGCCCTCCTCGTAGTCCATCACCATGTAGGCGGTGCCATTGGCCTCGAAGAAACGCAACACCTTGACGATGTTCGGATGGCGGAAGGGAACCAGCGTCTGGGCTTCGGTGCGGAAACGGTCGAGGCCCCATTCGAAGGTCGGCCGGTCGTCGGAGCTGATCGGCAGCACTGTCGCCGAGTCCCGGCCGCGCAACGCAACGCCGGCGGGCAGATACTCCTTGACCGCCACCGTCCGCCCGATGCTCGTCTCACACGCCTTGTAGGTGATGCCAAAGCCGCCAGAGCCGAGGACGTTCTCGATCCGGTAGCCATGCGTCTCGTAGCCCCTGGGCAGGGCATTTAGCTGGTCGCCCGCCATGCGTCCCCTGATCGCAGCTATCTGGTCCAACCCTGTCGCGCCGCGGGGCCAAGCCAAGCGTCTGAGGCCAAGCTAGGCTCCTACGGCAGGAGTGATACGGGAAGTGCGCCAGATTTCATCCCCAGCATTTGCACCAGGGATTTGGCAGGCATATGCTGATTTCAGAAATTAACGTTCTGTTATAGAAGATTGAAAAACCGCAAAATTTTTCGTCCATTCGGCTGAAAGAATCGCCGGTGGCCGGGCGGCGATTTCGCGCACCATCTTATGCAGGATGGCTTCCGCGAAGTGCTCCTTGCGGTCGGCGATAATGACGAAGGCGCCGCGCCCGGCGATCACATCGCGCTTGTAGTGCTCGGCCAGCGGCTCGCCGCCGCCGCCGCCGATCACCCCGCCCCGAAAGGCAACCACCAACCCATTGATCGTGATGCCCTGGGCGATCGCCAGCGCGCGGGCTGGCGGCAGCGGCGGCATGCCGATCTGGGGGCCGTCGCCGGAAATATCGATGACTTGGCGCTTGCCGACATACTTGTTGGTCCGCATCATCGCGGCGGCATAGAGAATGGCGCCGCTGATCGAGTTGTAGCCGAGCGCCTGGCGCGGCGCGCGCACGAGGCGCCCAGCAAAGGACTTGGCCGAGGCAGCATCGTGGATCACCGCCCAGTCGACGATGGTGTGGATCGAGCCCTCCCCGCCCCACTCGACGAAGGCCATGGCGATCTTGCGCTGGGCGCCGGAGGTGATCGCCGCCAGGACCTGCTTGTCGGTGATCGCCGCCGCGTAGCCGGCGCGCTGGTATTTGAACTCGTTCTCGTCGATCGAGCCTGACCCGTCGACCGCGAGGACAAGCTCGAGATCGACTTTCTCCGCCCGCCCCGGCGTTGCCTGCAGCAGAAACAGCGCGCCGAACGTCATGGCCAGCAGGCGGCCAAAGCGTCGATCGGGCCCGATAGCGTTCACGCATCCCTCCGGGTGGCGATTGGGCTGCCGGAAATCCTAACCGCATCGCGCGCGACGGCCAATGCGACAACACTCACATGTGATCAAGCATCAGCGATTGCGGGTAACGTTTGGTCCAATGGGTTTCCGGCCGCGGCGTTTCGGCACCGTCGACGAAGATCGCGTCGACATGCTCGTTGAAGAAGCAGAGATAATCCTTGATGCGCGGGCACTCGGCGATCGGATCGGGGTAGTACCAGACGATATCGTCGAAGCGCTCGCCGCCGACGCGTACCGAATGATAGGCCGCGATGCCTTTGTACGGGCATTGGGTCGTTGTATCGGATGGTTCGAGTAGATCCGCGCACACGTCGGCCGGGGGAATGTAGTAACGCGTCGGCAAGCCGGTCTCGAAGAGGAAGCGGGCACGTGTGGTCTCGGCGACCGTCTCGCCGCCCAGGACGATCCTGACCGGCCGCGCGCTGTCGATGACATCGACACGCTTGTAGGGATCGCGGGCGTGGACGAAGACCTCCTCGTCCTCCTCGTACCAGTGGTCCATCTTGGACCAGTAGAACGAGACATAGCCGGCAATTTCGGCGATCTGGGGATACGGGCTCTCGTAGCTCCAGGCGGCGTTTTCGATTGCGCGGCCGCCGACCCCGACGTTCCAGTACCGCGCCACGCCCTTCCACGGACAATGGGTCTCGTGGTCGCTTTCATGGAGCAAATCCATGCGCACGTCGCCGCGCGGAAAATAATAGACCGGCAGATGCCCCGGTTCGTGAAGGAGACGCATCTGATTCGAGTCGGCGATCGTCTCACCGCCGGCCATCACACGGAGCCGGCGCGGGCTCGGTTCGAAGACGATCTTGAAATCGGGATTGTCGTCATAGCCCGATTTGCGTACCGCGGCGTCCGTCATTTCGATTGCCTCCTGCCCTGCTTACCGTTCGCAAAGACAATAGGTCGGACGATCGGAAACGGGTAGTGCCGGCCCGACTACCTGCCTAGGCAGGCTCGCCCGCACGTTCCGGGTAGAGGCCCAACAGACCCTCGCGGCTGGCCGGGCAGACACCGCGCTCGGTTATCAGGCCAGTGACAAAACGCGCCGGTGTCACGTCGAACGCATAGTTCGCGGCATTGCTAGCCGCGGGGGTGATGCGGATTGACGCGATCGCACCGTCCTGGGTGAGGCCGGTCAACTCGCTGACCTCGGAGGGATCGCGCTCCTCGATCGGGATGTCTCGGACGCCGTCCTCGATGGTCCAGTCGATCGTGCTGTGCGGCAAGCCGACATAGAACGGTACGCCGTTATCATGTGCAGCGAGCGCTTTGAGATAAGTGCCGATCTTGTTGCAGACATCGCCGGTCGACGTCGTGCGGTCGGTGCCGGTGATGCAAAGATCGACCAGCCCGTGCTGCATCAGATGGCCGCCGGCATTGTCGACGATGACGGTATGATCGACCCCGTGCTTGCCGAGCTCCCAGGCGGTCAGCGCCGCCCCCTGGTTACGCGGACGGGTCTCGTCGACCCAGACATGGATCGGCACGCCGTCGTCGTGGGCACGGTAGATCGGCGCCAGCGCCGTGCCCCAATCGACCGTCGCGAGCCAGCCGGCATTGCAATGGGTCAGAATGTTGACCGGCCGTGCATTGTCTGCCGCCGCCCAGGCGCCGCGAATCAATTGTGCGCCGTGCTTGCCGATGGCGCGGCAGGTTGCGACGTCGTCGTCGCAAATCTCGGCAGCTTGTGTATACGCGGCGACCACGCGCTCGCTTTGTTTCCGATTGCGCAGGTGGCCCTGCATTGTATCGAGTGCCCAGCGGAGATTGACCGCAGTCGGGCGGGTTTCAATCAATCGGGCGGCGGCGGCGGCGAGTGCATCGTCGGAGGCGTCCGCACGCATGGCCAGAGCCACGCCATATGCCGCCGTGGCGCCGATCAAAGGCGCACCCCTCACCTGCATGCTCTCGATCGCGTAGGCGGCGTCCTCGAGCGATCTCAGCGCCGCCGTCACAAACGCATGAGGCAATTTCGTCTGATCGATGATCTCGACCGACCAGCCGTCTTTGCCGACCCAGATTGTTCGGTATGGGGTACCGTCAATGTTCATCGGTGGGACAATATCGGAGGGGCAGCCGGTGCTCAACGCATCCGGTTGAGCAGCCGGAGCCGCGCGGCTAGGGTGTCGCCGCACAATCAGGACAATTAGTCATGCGGGCATTTGTTATCGAAGCAATTGTCGCGTTGGGCGCACTTGGCTACGGGGCCTATGAGTTCTTCCGGCTAAGGGCGATCGAGAAGGCCGGGGACCCGGTTCGCTTCGGCAGTGGCAAGTATGATTTTCTCGACCGCTTTTTTTACGATCTGGCCGGCAGTTGGGGTGTGGGCGGGTTCTACGCACTGATCGCTCTGCTCTTTGCCTTCTGGGCGGTCCGAACTTTGAAGGCGCATTGGCATTGAGCCGACTTTCAAAGAGCGGCCCTTAATGCGCACGGTTACGCTGGGTAACGTGACAGTCGACCGCGTGGTTGAGGTGGAAGGCTTGGGCTTTCCGCCGGCGTTTTTGCTGCCGGATGCCACCGCCGATTTGGTCGCGGCGGAATGCGATTGGCTGGAGCCGCATTTCTTCGATCCCGGCAGCGGCCGCTTCATTCAGAGCGTCCATACTTTCATCGTGCGCACGCCGCGCCACACGATCCTGATCGATACCTGCGTCGGCAATCACAAACCCCGCCCGTCGACGAAGGCCTGGCACATGCAGGATACGCCGTTCCTGGCAAAGCTGGCCAGGCCGGCGTGGCGCCGGAGGCGGTCGACTACGTCATGTGCACCCATCTGCACGTGGATCATGTTGGCTGGAATACGCGGCTTTTGGATGGTCGCTGGGTGCCGACTTTCCCGAACGCGAAATACATCTTTCACAAACAGGAATATGACCATTGGGTGGCCCACGGCGACTACGTGACCGAGGGCGCAGGATCGTCGGATTCTTTCTTCGATGACAGTGTGCTGCCGGTGGTCGAGGCAGGACAGGCCGAGATTGTGGCCGGCGATTTCGGCCTGGATGACATGGTCTGGCTCGATCCGACGCCGGGGCATTCGCCGGGCCATGTCTGCGTGCGCGTGGAAGCAGGCGGAGGCAAGGCCGTCTTTTCCGGTGATCTGCTGCACCACCCCGTGCAGTGCCGGCGGCCGGACTGGAACAGCCGTTTCTGCTGGGATCTCGATATGTCGGCGGCGACGCGGAAACGCTTCGTGGAGGCGCAGGCCGACGAGGATGTATTGGTTCTGCCGGCGCATTTCGCAGCCCCCACTGTGGGACGGATCGTGGGCGCCGCCGAGGGCTGCAGCTACCTGGTTTGAAGGCAGTTCGAGAATCCCATGGAGCGGCGGCTCCCTTGACAGAACGGCTCGTAAAGCTTAGAACAAATCAAGAACAATAATGAATGACTTCGGGTTTCCACTGCGGGTCTCCTATGCGCCATCCAGGCCTCATACACCAACGGGACAAGGCCGATCCGGACACGCTTGCGCGGCTGCGCGCCCGGATCGCGCACATCGAACGCATCGGCGGCGCACAGCAAGTCGTCTGCCCCCTCGGTGCGCCGGTGATCGACGAAGCCCTGCCCTGGGGCGGGCTGCCCCGGGGCGCGCTCCACGAGATTGCCGGCGTCGCCGAACGCGATCTGGCGGCGCAGAGCTTTGCGGCGGTCCTGCTCGGCCTGCTGGCCCGCGAGAACCACGGAGGTCATGGCGGCCGGCCGGTGCTCTGGATCGCGCCCGATGAGGGACCTTACGCACCGGCGCTGCCGGGCTTCGGGCTCGATCCGGCGCAGGTGACGGTTGTCCGCGCGCGGCGGCCGGCCGACGCGCTGTGGGCGCTGGAGGAAGCCGTGCGTTGCCCGGCCCTCGCCGCCGTGCTCGCCGAGGGCCCCCGGCCCGATTTCGCCCAGAGCCGACGCCTGCAGCTTGCCGCCGGCGAAAGCGGGGTCACCCCCCTCCTCCTCCAGCCCACTCTCGATCCGCTGCCTTCGAGTGCCGCGGTCACGCGTTGGCGTGTCGCCTCGGCGGCAAGCGCCCCGGACGGACCCGATGCCGAAACAGTCGGGCCCGCGCGTTGGCGGCTCGACTTGCTGCGCTGCCGCGGCGGGCGCCCGCGACACTGGCTGGTCGAGTGGAACCATGAAACGTCCTGTCTCAAAACGTATCGTCTCGCTGTGGCTGCCGACGCTCGCGACCGACCGGGTCGCGCGCCGGCTGTCTACAACGCCGCCTGACGCGGAGGGTGGAACACCGCGGATCACCGCCGCGGGCGAGCGCGGGCGACTCGTCGTGGCCGGCGTCAACCAGGCCGCGCGCCTGCTCGGCATTGCCCCCGCCATGCCGCTCGCCGATGCGCGGGCGCTGGTGCCCGGGATCGATGTGCACGAAGCCGAACCGGCGGGCGATGCGAAGACGCTCGCACAGTTGGCTGGGTGGTGCGAACGCTACACGCCCTGGGCCGCGGTCGAGGCCGGGACGCCCCCCGGCAGCGGCGGGCTCTGGCTCGACGCCACCGGCTCCGCGCATCTCTTCGGGGGCGAAGCAGCGTTGCTCGACGATCTGGTCCGGCGCCTGTGGCGGCTCGGCTTCGCCGCGCGCGCGGCGCTCGCCGACACGCCCGGAGCGGCCTGGGCCTGGGCACGGTTCGGGGATGAAGACCACCCGGTCCTGCCACCTGGCAACGCTAAGCAGGCGCTCGCCGATCTGCCGGTCGCCGCCCTGCGCTTAACGCCGGCGGATGTCGATACGCTCGACCGGCTGGGCCTGCGGCGCATCGGCGCGCTTTATGATCTGCCGCGCGCGCCCCTGACCGCGCGTCTCGGGAGCGATGTCCGCCGGCGCCTCGACCAGGCGCTGAGCGCGCTGGCCGAACCGATCTCGCCGCGCCGCCCGGCGGCACCCTTCACCGCACGCCTCGCCTTTCCCGAACCGGTCGGGCTGCAGGCGGACATCGAAGCGGCGCTCGAGCGCCTGCTCGCCATGCTGTGCGCCCGCCTTGAGGCAGCACATCTGGGCGCGCGGCGGATCGACTTCACCATCCACCGCGCCGATGGCAGCTTCGATACCGTCGGCGCCGGCGCCAGCCGGGCGGGCCGCGATCCCCGGCATCTCATGCGGCTGCTCGCCCCCAGCCTCGAGCGCCTCGACCCGGCCGGGCCCGACGGGCATAGCGGCGTCGAGGTCGCGGTGCTTGCCTTCCCGGTGGTGGCGGCGTTTGAGGCCGGGCAGCGGGCAATGCCCCGGACCGGCGCGGGGAACACACACGAAGGCGCCAGCGCACTTGTTCTGGCGCCGCGCCCGGCGCACACGGCCCAGGGCGATCCCGAGATCGCCGCCCTCGCCGACCGCCTTGCCGGCCGCCTGGGGGCCGCCAACGTGCGTGCGCTGGGCCTACGCGAAAGCCACTGGCCCGAACGCGCCGCGCGCTCCCATGCGCTGCTCGACGGCCCACCGCCCATAAGCGCGGAACCGCGGAATGCCCCGCCGCGCCCGCTCCGCCTGCTGGCCCGGCCCGAGCCGGTCGAAGTGACGGGCACGCCGGAACGACCGGCCACCTTCCGCTGGCGCAGATTCGCGCACGAGGTCGCTCGCGCCGAGGGCCCCGAGCGGATCGCGCCGGAATGGTGGCTGGCACTGGGCGCACCACCGAGTGCCGCGCGCGATTACTACCGCATGGAGGACCGTGCGGGGCGGCGGTTTTGGCTGTTCCGGGAGGCGGGGGCGACGGACGCGAGAGCCGGCCGCTGGTATCTGCACGGGCAGTTCGGATGATGAAGAAAGTAAAAACAAAAGATATTTGTAGGGGCGGGTTT
>Ga0209633_10002013_pt1 | contig 20140 bp, 22 predicted proteins | sample Cruoilmetagenom1_FD_187290 | JGI IMG/M metagenome (GOLD analysis project Ga0209633, IMG submission 187290) | Oil polluted marine microbial communities from Coal Oil Point, Santa Barbara, California, USA - Sample 1 (SPAdes) (version 2) | ecosystem: Environmental > Aquatic > Marine > Oil seeps ... | reverse complement strand
CCAAATGCAAAACAGGCAAATATTGGTGTAGTTGTTGGAGGTGCAATTGCAACAGGAATGATAATTACTAAGTACTTTCTTGACAAAAACCATCGTTAACATATAATTATGCATTCAAGAATATTTTCTGCATTTATTTTATCATTGGCATTTATTTTTGTTTCGGCAAAATCAAATGATAATAATAAATATCTGATTAAGAAATATAAAGAACATACTGATCAAATACAATCTCTTGCATTTAACCCCAACAGCACAAGTTTTTTAAGTGGTTCGTCTGACGAAACAATTAAAATGTGGACTCTTTTATCTAACAAATCGATAAAAACACTTAAACGTCATCATCATGATGTTTATGCACTAAAATTTTCATCGGATGGAAAATATTTTTTTAGTGGAGGAGACAATAGTATTGACATGTGGAATTCTGATGGAAGTTATATTAAAACTTTCTCGGGTAATGCAACATCAGTATGGTCAATAGACATAAGTACAGATAACAATTATATTGTAAACGGCTGTTTTGAAAAAGTATTCCGATTATGGAATATAAATACTCAGAAATGTGAATACACTTTTAAAGGGCATTCTAAAAGTGTTTTAGCTACTGCATTTAGCAAAGACGGAAAACAAATTGCAAGTGGATCGCAAGATAATACTATAAAATTATGGGATTTAGAAACTAAAAGATTACTAAAAACTATCAATGGACATGGTGGAAATATTTATTCCCTAGCCTTTTCGCCCGACAATAAATATATTGCAAGTGCATCGAGAGACAAAACAATAAAAATATGGAATGCTGAAACCGGCGATTTTATTAAAACCTTAACAGCTCATAATAGAAGCGTTATGGAAATAAAATTCAGTACAAATGGCAAATTTATGGTTTCTGCTTCGTACGATGCCACTGTAAAAGTTTGGGATACAAAAAATTGGGAAGTAATATATACATATCAGCATTCTGAACCTATTAATTGTGTAGATATTAGCAGCAACAATAAATACATTATTAGTGGCAGTTCCGATAACAATATCTACTTATGGGAAGTAAATAACAAAATACTTGTTGATTATTACTTTAATAATGAACTTACTAAAGAGATGGAAGAATCGAAATTATTTGTTCCACAAAAATCAACCGAAAACAAAAAAGAATATAAATTGAGAAAAGAAAAAGCTGATATATTTTTGAAAAAGCTATATTCTAAATACTCAAACAAACTATAACACACTACAATGCAAATAATTACATACATTTTCTTTATTTTTTTTATTTATCTTATTGCAATAATACCATTTAATATATTATATATTTTTTCGAACTTTATAGCCTTTATTCTACACAGAGTTATTGGATATAGAAAAACTATAATAACAAATAATTTACTAAATTCGTTTCCGGAAAAAACCGATGCAGAGATTAAACAAATAATTAAGAAAAACTATAAAAACCTTTCCGATTTGCTAATAGAAAGCCTTAAAGGATTTACTATAGACAGCAAACAACTTGTTAAACGCTATAAAATTGAAAATCCCGAATTGTTAGATAAATATTTTATCGAACAACAAAGTATAATTGGAGCCGGAGGTCATATTTGCAATTGGGAATGGGGCGCATTGGCAGGTGGTTTACAAATTCAACATTTACCAATAGGAATATACAAATCGCTTTCGAATAAATATATCGACAAATTATTAAAACGTACAAGATCGAAGCATGGCACCTTGCTTAAATCAATTTCTAAAACATCAGAAACCTTTAAAAACAATTTAAACAAACCAAGTGTTTATCTATTAGTTGGCGACCAAAGTCCATCAACATCAAAATTAGATAAATCATATTGGATAAACTTTTTAAATCAAGAAACTGCATGTCTTTACGGAATAGAAAAGTATGCTAAACGCTATAATCTGCCGGTAATATATTTCGAAGTAATTAGAAATAAACGAGGATATTATTCGGTAAAATTAACGGAATTAATAAGCGAGCCATTAAATTATAATGATGGAGAAATTACAAAACTCTATATGGAAAAATTAGAGAAAATAATTATTGAACAACCTGAGAATTGGCTCTGGTCGCACCGAAGGTGGAAAAAGCAAAAGCCCGCAAATAAAGAATTACTTAATTGATATTCGTAATTCTCTAATTTGCAATCCTTTAATTCATAATCTATAATTTATAACCCGTAATTATATTGCTCAGATGTCTCGACTTTACTGCGTTGCGCTCGACATGACAGAGGACTTTTTATAATTCGTTATTAATTATAAATACTATGGATTAAACTTTCGTAATCTTTACAAATTACTCTACGCTTTAGTTTTAATGTTGAAGTTAATTCTCCGTTTTCTATAGAAAATGGCTCGTTAATTAATCTTATTTTTTTAACTTTTTCGTAATTTGCAAAATCGATTTGCAATTTTTGAATTCTATCTATTAAATATTCATTAATCTCAATATTATCGAATAAATCTTCACTAGATAAGAAAGAGATATTTAATTCTTCGGCAAGGTTTTCTAAAGCAGAAACATTAGGGACAATTAATGCTGATACAAATTTTTCATTATCTCCAACAATAATTGATTGTTCAATATACTTATCCATATCGAGAATAGGTTCTATTCTTTGTGGAGCGACATACTTACCAACTGAAGTTTTAATAATTTCTTTCAATCTTTCGTACATTACCAAATCGCCGGTATCATTAATTGCCCCTGCATCGCCCGTTTTAAACCAAGAATTATCGAAAACTTTTGCTGTTTCATCTTCTTTCTTATAGTAACCTTTAAAAACAGTTTTTCCTTTAACAAATATTTCGTTCTTATCGCCAATTTTCACGTCAACTTCGGGCATTGGAGTACCTTCTGTTTTCAAATCGAAAACATCATTTTTATAACAACTAACAGTTGCAAGTGTTTCGGTTAAACCATAACCATAATTTATAAACAAACCTATGCTATGAAAAAATCTTTTAATATCGTATGACAACCTAGCACCAGCACAAGGCATAAATCGGATTTTACCTCCAAATATTCCGTTTATTGTATTAAATACCAGAGTTTTGGCAAGAAATAATTTAAATCGCAATAAAATGCCAATTTTCTCATTATCAATTCTTTTATCTAAGCATATTTCTCCAATATTAATTGCCCAGTCGAATATTTTTTGTTTAATTACCGGCCACGATTCTTTTGTTGAATAAATTTTCGAATATGTTTTTTCGAAGAATCTAGGCACTGTACACATTATAGTAGGTTTAACTTCCACTAAATAAGAAACTATCTCTTTTGGATCTTGCAAATAATTAATAATAATACCATTATGCAAACAAAAATACAACCATGTTCGCTCAAAAACATGACTTAATGGTAAGAAGCTTAAAGAAACATCCTTATCGGAAACATCTAATCTTTGATCGTGAATTTTTATTGTTTGAATAAGATTATTATGATCGATTATAGCTCCTTTGGGCTCTCCTGTCGTCCCCGATGTATAAATAATTGTTGCAATATCTTCTTCGGATAAACTATTTAATCTATTCTCAAGTTCTTGTTTATTATTGGCATTATCTATTTTATTAAAACTATTAAAATAAATTGAATTGTCGTTACCATTAAGTACAACACTACTATCGAATACAATTATTTTCTCAAGCGATTTACAATCGTTAATTAACTCAGAAGCAATATCGTATTGATATTGCGAACCAACAAAAAGAATTCTTAATTCTGTTTCGTTTATAATATATTTTACTCTCTCTTTCGAGTCGGTAGAATACATAGGAATAGAAACGGCATTAACTGATGCAATTGAGAAATCTGCAATTGTCCATTCCGGCATATTAGGAGAGAATATACCTATATTCTCATATTTTTTTATTCCAAAATTCAATAATGCATACGACAAATAATCAATTTCACTAATAAATTCAGACCATGACAACTCTTTCCATTTTTCATCTCTCTTATATCGTAATGCTGTTCTATTCTGATATTTATCAGCTCTTTCTCTTACTAATTTTGCTAAATGTAAATATTCCAAAAACCAATTCCTTTCATTAAATAATAAGTACTACTTTTTTAAAGTAGCTTCAAAAATATCTTTATTAATAAAAAAATCTAAAACATTATTTATTGATGTAAATAGCACATCTGCACTATTAATAACTTCTGAATGCATTCCTTCTCCCTCAATTAGAGCTACCGATAACATTGCATACCTAAACAAACCTACATCGACTCTTCCGTTTCCAACAGCAGCAATATTAGGTATATTAAGCTTTTTTAATACTTTTTCTTTTTCAATAGTATCGGAAGCTGAATAAAAATCGACATCTAAATTTTTAGCTATTAATCTTCCATTACCATATTGGTCCGACGACACAATAATTAATTTAAAACCCTGCTTTTTTAGTTTTTTAAATCTTTTTTTTACTCCTTTTATTATTTTCCCATTACACGCTAGTGTACCATTTAAATCGAAAACAATTGTATCGATATTATATTCTCCAACTCCTGAAACATTATAGTCCATAATATTATTTTTTAACTATCTAAATTACAAATTTACAATTATCTATTTAATAAAATTCTACTATATCTACTTTAAAATTTATATAAAAACCCTACTCCTATCATTTCTTTAAATTGAGCATTTTTAGTAACTCCAATCTGTGTTCTTTGACTATTTACAGTACTAAAAACCGGAATATCAATATCATCATCGTAAATAAAATGCGTAATAAGCGACGCACTAATAAACTCATTAACTTTCATCTCTATCGAAAGTTCCCAATCGACATCAACATTTTTTGGATTTTGAGAATAGTTTGTAAAGAAATTAACCTTATTCTCCATAACAATATTATCCATTATTTTTACTTTATATTGTGCTTTAATATATGCACCAATCTCTTTTCTAATTTTCTCGTCTTCTGACAATCCATATTTCGTTTGATCGTATTTTACAGTATCTCTAACAATTGTAAACTTTGATGTTATAGGAGAAATAAGAACAGTAAAATTTTTATTTGGTTTATAATCGAGACCAAAAGAAAACACTACATAACCCGGGGCAAGGAAACCTGAGACAGCAACCGAATCATTAGGATAATCGTAACCTTTAAATAATTGCGATTTAAAGTTAAACAGCAAACTATAATACCAATTCTTATATGCTTCTTGTCCAAATTTTGAGTTAATTTCTAATTTATCATCGTTTTTGCGAATACTATTCTCTCCTGCTCTAATCAGTCCATATCTGTATTCAATATCATTATCCCATGATTTTTTTCCGTAAACATAATTAATATTATATTTCGAAATTGAAAGCCCCGACAAACTACTTTCTCCACCTTGAACCCAATTTGATAAATATCCTTGGTTAAATTTGAATGTAGTATATCCTCCTATTTTCCATATAGGAACAATAATATTGCTCTTTCTTATTTTCTTGAGTTTAACTTGTTTTCTATTATGCTCAATCTCTCGATTTACAGTTTTTCTATACTTAGGCCGATCAATATAAATACCATCTTCGAAAGAAATATCAAGATTTTTATCGCCCTTATTTTTTAACCAGATATTTGCAAATTCATTTCTATTATCATAGATATTTATACGAACAGAGTCATTTATACTATTATTAACATAAAAAAACACCGAGTCATTTACTGAATTCGAGACTGACACTTTCATTCTTCCTTCCTTTATTTCTGATAACAATAAACTCACTTCCTTAACAATCGAATCGTTCAACATAACTGTTAATGAATCATTGTTTCGAAATAAAAATGAATTGCCAGACAAATTATTTTCTAAATATTTAGCAACATCTTGCACAGAAAAACTCTCATGATATTTTATCAACCTATCGATAGCCTGATAAACAGTATCGTTTAAAATATTATCATCTTTTTCTATTTTCATTTGTCTCCGCAGATTCTGTATAATATAATGCGAAGAATCAACCTTAGAATAAATTACAGAATCATCAGAAAATGTTAGAATAGAATCTATTCGCTCTTTCTGAATTGTATTTTTTATTATTAAAATAGAATCATTCTTAATCAATGTGTCTTCCGAAACACTTGTTTTATTTGCAATTACAGTATCGACATTCCCTTGTAAAGTGCTTAATTTTAACAGAACACTTTTTATTGTATCGTTTGTTATTGCTCCCTTAACATTATTGTAGGTTTTATTTATAACAGAATCGGATAATACCGAAGCTATTTTAGTAGAATCATTTTCTGTTATCTTAGAAATGCTATCGATTTTTTCTGTAAGGCTATCTTTTTTGCTTACAATATTGCTATCTAAAACATTTTTATAAAAATAAACTAAATCAATGCTATCTAATTTTTCTACATCTATTTGGGCATTAACTTGTATAAGCAACAGACTAATAACAAATAACAGTAATATTTTTTTCATATAGATACTAAAACATTATATATTTCACATAAAAATTACAAGCAACAAAATTATTAATTTTCTTATACTTTTTTCAAATATTTGTATATTTGCACAAATAAATTTGAAGAAAGTATGAATTTAAACAAACATATCATTCTCAAAGCTATGGATATTTACTTAAATATAAAAAAAAGAGATTCTTTCAATAACAACTTTCTAATATAGTGTTTATACACTATTTATTTACATTAATTTACTCATTACATAACTACAATCTATATTTATTATTTAAAAATATTAATAGATATATGATTTATATTAATTAAAACAATTTATTATGAAATTACCATTCGCAGAATCATATAAAATTAAGATGGTTGAAACCATCAAAAGAAGTACAAAAGAAGAAAGAGAACAATGGATAAAAGATGCTAAATACAATCTTTTTAATCTAAAGAGTGATCAAGTATTTATCGATTTATTAACCGATTCAGGAACCGGAGCAATGAGCGATAAACAGTGGGGTGCTATGATGGTAGGAGATGAAAGCTATGCCGGAGCTCGCTCATATTTTAAATTAAAAGATACAATAAAAGAAATTTTAGGCTTCGATTATTTCTTACCAACTCATCAAGGTAGAGCAGCAGAAAATGTTTTATTTTCTACATTAGTAAAAGAAGGAGATATTGTTCCCGGAAACTCACATTTCGATACAACAAAAGGACATATTGAATTCCGTAAGGCAAAAGCAGTAGATTGTACTATTGACGAAGCTTTCAATACTCAGATAGAACATCCTTTTAAAGGAAATGTTGATATCGAGAAATTAAAAAAAGTAATTACTAGTAATCCTATAGAAAAAATTCCTTTTATTATTATTACTGTTACATGTAATTCATCTGGAGGACAACCTGTTTCTATAGAAAATTTAAAAGCTGTAAAAGAAGTTGCTGATAAATACAAAATCCCTGTAATATACGATTCAGCTAGATTTGCAGAAAATGCATATTTCATAAAAATTCGCGAAGAAGCATATAAAAATAAGAGTATAAAAGAAATTGTTAAGGAAATGTACTCGTATGCCGATGCAATGACCATGAGTAGCAAGAAAGATGCAATTGTAAACATGGGAGGTTTTATTGCTATGCGAAGCGAAGAATTATTTAAAAAAGCCAGCACTTTCAACATCATGTTCGAAGGGTTTATTACCTATGGTGGTATGTCGGGTCGCGACATGAATGCTTTAGCTCAAGGTTTACACGAAGGTACTGAATTCGATTATCTTGAAACAAGAATTAATCAGATTGCATACTTAGGTCAACAATTAATTGACTTTGGCATTCCGATTCAAAAACCATTTGGCGGACATGCAATATTTGTTGATGCAAAAAGATTTTTACCAAATCTTCCAAAAGAAGAATATATAGCACAAACTCTAGGAGTTGAACTATATCTTGAAGCTGGAATAAGATGCGTTGAAATTGGAACTTTACTAGCTGACAGAGATCCTGAAACAAGAGAAAACAGATATCCTGATTTAGAATTATTGCGTTTAGCTATTCCTAGAAGAGTATATACTAACAACCATATGGACGTTATTGCTGTTGCTCTTAAAAATGTTTTTGACCGACGCGAACAGATTACTAAAGGATTCAATATTGTTTATGAAGCTCCAATACTGCGACATTTTACTGTTGAATTAGAAAAAGCATAATTAATAAACATCATATAGAAATACACTTCATGTAAAATGAAGTGTATTTTTTTTATCTATATTCGCCAAAATATTATTTCTTATGAGAGACCTAACGCAAGGGAAAGAAAGTAAATTAATCTTTAAATTTGCATTACCAATGCTGTTAGGCAATGTGTTTCAACAATTATATAATATTGTTGATAGTATTATTGTTGGTAACTTTCTTGGAAAAGAAGCTTTGGCAGCTGTAGGAGCATCATTCCCTATAATCTTCCTATTTCTTTCGCTAATTATTGGCATTGCATCGGGAAGCACAATAGTAATTTCTCAATATTTTGGAGCAAAAAAAATAAAAGAAGTAAAACAAACTATTGAAACCCTGTATATATTTATATTTTTTGCCTCGATAGTAGTAAGTATTCTTGGTATTTTCTTTAGCGAAGAAATCTTCAGATTATTACAACTCCCTGAAAAGATTATTCCTCAAGCAACAAGTTATTTCAATATTTTTATCGGAGGCGTACTTGTTTCGTTTGGCTTTAACGGAACTAGTGCAATACTACGAGGATTAGGCGATTCAAAAACTCCATTATATTTTCTTATTCTCTCAACAATAATAAATATTGTTCTCGACTTAGTATTTGTTTTAATATTTAAATGGGGAATCTCGGGCGTTGCAATTGCAACAGTTATAGCTCAAGGAATTACCTTTATTCTAGCAATTCTATACTTAAATAAATATCATCAGATAATTCACATATCGATATTTAAGTTAAAATTCAATAAGCAGATATTTCATAAAAGCATAAAGATTGGTCTTCCAACAGGAATACAACAATCGTTTGTTGCATTAGGAATGATGGCATTAATGAGTATAGTAAACACTTTTGGCACAAATGTAATAGCAGCATACAGTGTTGGCACAAGAATTAACTCATTAGCATCGATGCCGGCTATGAATTTTGCAGCAGCATTATCAACATTTGTTGGTCAGAATATTGGAGCGAAAAAACTTAAAAGGATAAAAGCCGGACTAATTGCCACATTAACAATGTCGTCGGTAGTTTCTATAATTGTTTCGATATTCGTATTACTTTTCGGAAACTTTATTATGCACTTATTTACCTCAGACCCCGATGTAATTGCAATAGGAAAAAGATTTTTAATTATTGTCGGAGCTTTTTATATTATTTTCTCATCGATGTTTGTTACAACAGGAATTTTGCGTGGTGCAGGAGTTACAATAATCCCTATGTTTATTACTCTATTTGCTCTTTGGGGAGTACGCATTCCGGTTGCATATTTTCTTTCCGGAAAAATTGGAGTTTCAGGTATTTGGTGGGCTATTCCGGCAGGTTGGACAATGGGCTTCTCCCTATCGTTTTCTTATTATCTTACAGGAAGATGGAAGAGAAACGTTGTAATTTAGAAACAGGATTAATAAATTGCATTTATTATTGCATTTAGCCATTAATCATCAATAATTAATATTTAACAATTAAATTAATATCTTTGTTAAATAAATAATATTACTAATATATAAACTATCAAGATGTTAAAATCGATGACCGGTTTCGGTAAAGCTGAATGCGAAATAAATAATAAAAAAGTATCTATTGAAATTAAATCACTAAATAGCAAGAATATTGATATTTACACTAAAATCCGTGGTATATATCGAGAAAAAGAATTATCTGTCAGAAACTTACTTTCGAAACAATTAGAAAGAGGTAAAATAGAATTTAGTTTATATTACGAAATTATTAACGAAGAAAAAACAAATATAATAAACCAAGAAGTTGTTAAAAATTACATACAGCAGTTACAAACAATAACCAACGATTTAGGATTTAACTCAAACGAGCAGTTACTTCAATCGGCCATGAGACTTCCTGATGTATTAACTCCAAGTAAAGAAGAATTAGATAACGAAGAATGGGAAGTAGTAAATTCTAAAATAAACACTGCATTAGAAAATATTATTTCTTTTCGTAAACAAGAAGGAGAATCGCTTCAAAAAGATATCTCGTTAAGAATAAACAATATAGAATCGAAATTAAAAGAAGTAGAGCAATTCGAATCTCAACGAATAGAAACAGTAAAACAACGCATTAAAGACAATCTGGAAGAACTTAAAATTAAGAATATCGATAACGACAGATTCGAGCAAGAACTTATTTATTATCTCGAGAAATTTGATATTACAGAAGAAAAAGTAAGATTAAAGAATCATTGTAAATACTTTATTGAGATGCTAAGCGAAGAAGGAGCTATTGGAAAGAAACTTGGATTTATTTCACAAGAAATAGGAAGAGAAATAAATACTATGGGATCAAAAGCAAACAATACTGATATTCAAAAGATTGTTGTTAATATGAAAGACGAACTTGAAAAAATTAAAGAGCAAGTTCTAAACATATTATAATATTTAATTAAATAAACATATTTACTATAACCAAGATAAGCCAAAGACATGTCAGGTAAATTGCTTATTTTTTCAGCACCATCGGGAGCCGGGAAAACTACTATTGTTAAGGAACTTCTAAAAGAAAACACAAATCTCGAGTTCTCTATATCGGCTTGTAGCAGAGACCGTCGTTATAACGAGATACATGCCAAAGATTATTATTTTTTTAGTGTTGAAGAATTTAAAAATAAAATAGGAAATAACGAATTTGTTGAATGGGAAGAAGTTTACACAAATAGGTTTTACGGCACATTAAAAACAGAATTAGAAAGAATATGGGCACAAGGAAAACATGTTATCTTCGATGTTGATGTTGTTGGCGGAGTAAATATCAAGAAACAATATCCAGAAAAAGCTCTTTCGATATTTATTATGCCTCCATCGATTGAAGAATTAGAAAACCGTTTAAGAAGACGGTCTACTGATAAAGACGAAGATATACAAACAAGAATAGATAAGGCAGAAGAAGAACTTAAATATGCCGAGCAGTTCGATAAAATAATTATAAACGACGACTTAAATAAAGCTATATTAGAAGCTAAGACTCTTACTGAAAATTTTTTAAATACGAAATAACAAAAATAATAAATTATGAAGGTTGGTTTATTTTTCGGTTCATATAACCCAATACATATTGGACATCTTGCAATTGCAAATTATATGGTTGAATTTAGCGATCTCGATGAATTATGGATGGTAGTAAGTCCACAAAACCCCTTTAAAACCAGGAAAAATTTATTAAACGAATACGATAGATTTAAACTAGTAGAATTAGCCTTAAACGACGATATAAAAATTAAAGCTAGTAATATTGAATTTATCTTACCAAAACCATCATATACAATCGACACTTTAACTTATTTAAGCGATAAACACCCACAGAAAGAATTTGCTATTATTATGGGATCCGATAATTTAATGAACTTTCATAAATGGAAAAATGCTGAGCAAATATTAAAATACTATCAATTATATGTTTATCCCAGACCAAATATTTCTATTGATGAATATAAAAACAATAGCAAAATTACAATAGTAGATGCTCCACTTATGGAAATATCATCTAGTTTTATAAGAGAATCGATAAAAAACAATAAAGATATTAGATATTTTTTGCCCGAGAAAGTATATGATTATATAAAACAAATGCATTTTTATGAAACCAAATAATAATATTATATAACAAAAATGACCTTACTAATACTATATTTTCTAATTGCTCTTATTACTTCTTTCATTTGCTCAATAATGGAAGCGACACTATTAAGTATTACTCCATCGTATGTATTTGCAAAGATTAATGAGAAAAAGAAATATGCAAAATCGTTAAAGAAATTTAAAGAAAAAATCGATTTGCCATTATCGGCCATATTAACATTTAACACTTTTGCTAATACTATTGGTGCAGTTGGTGTTGGAGCTCAAGCACAATTAATATGGGGTAACGAATACATTTCGATTATATCGGCTGTTCTAACCATATCAATTTTAATTTTCGCAGAAATAATACCCAAAACATTAGGCGCAACTTATTGGAAAACATTAGCCCCTGTTACTTCAACAGTGATTAATATTATGATATATTCGCCCTTATATCCTATAATTATACTAGCCAAATTGGTAACATTTGTTCTAAAGAAAAATAAAAATCAAAATATTTTAAGTCGCTCAGAATTTCAGGCAATAACAGAAATAGGAATTAAAGAAGGAATATTTAAAAAAGAAGAAACAAAAATTCTTACTAATTTAATGCTATTTAATAAAGTTGATGTTAAAAATATTATGACTCCTCGAACAGTAGTTTTTGCCGCCGATGAAAACCTGACAATACAATCGTTTTACGAAAGTACTGATAAATTGCGATTCTCGAGAATACCTATTTATAATGGCGATATAGACAAAATATCAGGTTTTATCCTTAAAGACGACTTGATGCATGATGTTATTAATAAAAATTTTAACAAGAAACTAAAATCTATCTCTCGAGAAATAAAAATAATTAGCGACAATATGCCAATTGTACGACTATTTTATAAATTTATTGAAAAGAAAGAACATATTGCCATGGTTGTAGGAGAATATGGCGAGATGGTTGGAATTGTTACCATGGAAGATATTATAGAAACTATTTTAGGCACTGAGATTGTCGATGAGCTTGATTATGCTACCGATATGCAAGAACAAGCAAAAAAAAATTGGGAAAAAAGAGCAAAAAAATTAGGCCTGATTGAATGATAATACATTTTTGTTGTATAAATTAATAATATAATGCGCAAGATTACAAAACCCACTTTATTACTTGATAAAACAAAATGTAAAAGAAATATAGATGCTATGCTCTTAAAAGCTAAGCAACATAATTTATTATTCCGACCACATTTTAAGACTCACCAATCGAAAACTATTGGAGAATGGTTTAAAGAAAAAGGAGTTAATAAAATTACCGTATCATCAATTAAAATGGCTCATTACTTTGCCAACGATGGCTGGAATGATATTACTTTAGCATTTCCGGTAAATATTCTCGAGATTGATGAGATAAATAAACTCTCGAAAGAAATAACATTAAACCTTACATTACTCTCTGAAGAAAATGCAATATTTTTACGCAATAATTTAAAACATAAAGTAGGAATATTTATTAAAATAGATACAGGCTATGGTCGTACCGGTTTAATCAGTTCCGATACAGATAAGATAAATGCTCTTTTAGAAATAATAAAATTATCGAACAAACTGACTTTTAAAGGTTTTTTAGCACATTCGGGCAACACATATCATGCAGAAAACACAGAAGAGATTATTGCTATTCATGAAAATAGTTTACAAGAATTAACAAGTTTAAAAGAAAAATATATTAACGATTTCCCTGAAATGATTATCTCTATTGGCGATACTCCTTCGAGTACTTTAGCTAATAATTTTACCGGAATAGATGAAATACGCCCAGGAAATTTTGTGTTTTACGATTTAATGCAATATAATTTAGGAGTTTGTAAGTTCAAGGATATTGCTATTGCAATGGCATGCCCGGTAGTTGCTGTACACACCGAAAGAAACCAGGTAATTATTCATGGTGGGGCCGTACATTTTTCGAAAGAAAATATTAATTACAAAGGCAAAACGATATACGGAATTGCTGCAAAAACCGAAAAAGGCAAATGGCATGAAGTAAATGAAGACATCATTTTAACTTCTCTATCGCAAGAACATGGAACTCTCACTGTTAGCGACTCTGAGATAAATAATATTACTATTGGCGATATTATTACAATTATTCCTGTTCATTCGTGTTTAACTGCCAATTTAATGCAAGCTTATTTAACTTTCGACGATGAAGAAATATATCATCTTTCATCTGAAAAAGCCGTTGTTTAATCTTGTTATAAACAAATTATAACATAAAAATCGATATAATATGTGGAAGATATATTGAAATACAGAAGACAAAAATAATAGAAAAACAATTTAATGTATCATTATCACAAATTACAAAATGTAAAAAAAGAAATGAAAATTTCATTTATTAAATCTTTATTTTCTGAATTTTTAAAATTAAAAAAACAAAAAAATTGGCTTAGCTAAGCCAATTTTTTTTACATTGTTTGTTAAGATACATGGTTTACAAAAGTTAAAGATTAGACTTTACAGTAAACTTAATTCGAACTACAATGATTGAATTTACTACTGTCTCGGCAATTATTTATAAGTCTTTGTTAGCAATTGTTATTGTTTATCATAATATTATTTTTATTTATACGCAATCCTGTTTTCTTATGATAAAAAATAGTTATTATTATTGTTAAAGCTATCGTTAATATTCTAAATGTATTTGTATAAGCTCCACCAATTGCATTGTCGCTTACTTCAAATAAAATCCAAGATAAATTCATAAATGTGTGTAAAAATATCGGCACCCATAAATTATTATCCCATTCGATATATAACCACGAAAACCAAATAGCTCCCATTGATGTTACTAAAAACACACTCGTCTCTTCAAGAAAAGTAGACCCCTGATAAAGATGTCCGAACCCAAAAATTAATGCTCCAATAATAGAGGCAGGAATAAATCCCCAACCTAATTTTCTAAATAAAATACCAAATAAAAAACCTCTAAAAAAATATTCTTCCATAAAGCCAGCGATAATTGTTTTATGAAGTAGTGATACTATTTTCAAATTCTCATCAATTTTTCCGATAATTGCAGAACTGATGAACATAGGTGATACGGTAATGGCCGTAAATATTAGTCCTTTAATAAAATTTTTATTTACGCCAATATTTTTAAATATATCCTTAAATCCATATAATATTCCCAAAACAATAATTGTTGGTATTATCCACCAGATATAAGAATAAAATATATTGTACAAGTTAGAAGAGAATGATGTTGTAAAAAAAATATCTGATATATGCTTTCCAAATGCAGCAAATAAAAATATCAGGATAATTATAACTGAGTATTTTATGTTTTGTTTCATACTTCCTTCTTAATTATATTTTATAGGATGATTCGACATTATTAATATATAAATGGGATAATTTTTTTTGTAGTTTTTATATAATCTAAGTATTCTGAACCAAAATGTTCAATTAATACTTTTTCTTCAACCTTTATTCTAATTACAAAAGTGATAAATATTAAAGTAAGTATTAAGACTAACGAAAATAAATTATTAAGACTAATACCAAAACCAATAAACGATAGTATAGAAGAAGCATAAGACGGATGTCTTAAATATTTATAAAATCCATCTTTTTTAAGTATATGATTTGATTTGATAGTTACATTAACTGTGAAAAAATTACCAAGTGATTTAATAATTATAAGTCTAAGAATAATACCCAAAAATATTAATGAAAGACCAAAGTATTCGATAGAAGAGTTTCTTAAAATGGGATAAAAATATTTATTTGAAATATAAATTGCAGTTGGAATACTAATTATAATTATTATCCAAATAAAATAAACAGAACCTTTATCAACGTTCTGCTTATCTGTTTTTTTTGAGCGTAAAAGTCTGTTTAGAATAATTTCTGAAACAAACCAAAGACTGTACGTTGTAATAAATAATATATTCATAAGCTATTTATTTTTATTAATTTCATTTTTAGTATTTTATATATAATCACACTACTTCTTTTTAATAATTGCTAACTACTTGTTCCGGTACCAAAACCTCCAATAAACAAGTTATTCGAAAACAGAGCAGCACCCTGTCCCCCAATCTGAACAGAAGGAGAACTTTCAAGACTCAATATATTCATACTTACTCCACCAAATCCTCCAATAATTTGAAAATTTATTGGTTTATCATCTTGTACATTTATTTCATTATATAAAAATGCTATTGCTATAATTAATATTATCTTTTTCATGATTATATATTTTTCTAATTTCCTATAAATATTATTATCAACAAATTACTTTACGGAATTATTAAAGAGTTTCGGCAATCGCTTATTTCTAGCAATAACAAAAAATCCAACAGCATAAATTCCTATATTAAAAATGCTTATAGAAAATATACCTATAGAAAATATACCTATAGAAAACACCCCAATTGAAAAATTCCCTGCTGCAAATATTCCTGCTGCAAAATTCCCGGCAGAAAAATAATTAAAACTATAATCTCCGGCAGAAAACATACTATCTACAGTAAAATTTAAAATTATTCCTGTAATAAATAATACACTTGCAATAATTACTATCCAATACTTTTTCATTTTATTAATTTTTTAGTTAAACATTAAAATTTTATTAGATTAATTCTTTTGCAAGTATAAAGGGCTTTGTAACCCGAAACAAATTTATGTGATGAGAGAATAGCTTTTGTGATAAGTAACAAAGCTGTGTGATGAATAACTAAAATTTGGGATAGAAAACATTTCTATTTTCTATTGAATATTTGCAGACACTTAAAATAACGTTAAGCGTTTTAACTATTTCTTTTTTTCTCCGCTAGCGCGGATTAAGAATTTAAAAAAGAATCAATTTCATAAAAACTACAATAACAAATTAATTCAGAGCAAACTATTTTTTTGTTATTGTATTGTTAAAACTATTAAGATAACCACGAGAAACAGGAACAATATCTTTACAATTCCTTAATTTTAATCTATATCCTTGAGAATTACCATCGATATTTTCGATTGCATTTAGGTTTACAACAAATGCCCTATGACACTGAAAAATCGACAAGTGTTTTGTAAAATCATTTACTATCTTGGTTAAAGTAATACGTAACAATTTCGACTTCATTTCTTCGTTAAGAATATAAAAAACTTGCACATAATTACCTTGCGATTTAATATACAGTAAATCGGATAATGCAATTTTAAGATTCTCATCTTTGTTATCAGATATTATTTCTATATATTCTTTATTAGTAGTAATATTATCATTCTTAATTATATAATTTAAATTTGCAGCCGATTTCAGATTACTTTTTAACAAATTATTTTGCGAAATTAAAGTTATAATTATTACCGGAAAGCCTCCAACAATTACCGTAAACAATTGAAAAATAAAAAACAAATTCCAAGTAATTTTAAATTCAAAAACTATTACTGTATAAAAGAAATTACCGACTCCTATTGTAAATAATATTACTAAAAGATAAAGTATTTGACTTTTTACTTTCCATCTGTCTTCACAAAAAACATTTTTAAGTAAAAATGGGAAAACTATTAAATTAATTATTAATATAAAAAAACTAACTAAGCCATACCCCAGAATTATTACTGTTTTATTTAATGAATTAAAGTTATACAAGCCAAAAGGTCGAAAAATAATTAGAAATACAGCAACAAAAAAACTTATAACTATAGCTACCTTAAAGTTGCGAACAACACCATTTCTGTAAGGATATGGTTTATTAAAAACAGATAATTTCATGATATAAAAAGTTTCATTTTTATACTTTTATACAAACATAAAAAAAGCACTGAAATATAACAGTGCTTTAAAGTAATTATTATCATTAATAATTTATAATGAGTTATAATATTCAAATAATTTAATCAAATCTTTTTCGTTTCTAACATTTATATTTTTAATATACTCTTTTACTAATTCTTTATTACTATCGAAGACATTAAATAATTTGCGATTATTTGTTTTTATTTTAAAAGCCGGCTTACTATCTTTACTAATATAGTATTCGGTATCTTGGTCAAACTTATCAATTACATCTCCTGCTGTAATTGTATAATTGTTTGAATTTTCTAATAAACTACATTTATATCGTTTATATAAAATTATTTTACCTTCTACTAATTTATCTAGATATCCGCTAATTATTTTGTCATCGTTTTTTACGAATAATAAATAATAAAAATCTTTCTCTCCAAATTTTATATGGTCAATATCTTTTTTGTTTGTAATCATCAAATGCTCATTATCTTTAATAAATTCTACTTGATCGAGATAAGAGTTATAATTAAATTTATAATCTGAAGAAAGTTCGTTTTTCTTAAAATATACCACTCCCGATTGCCAATTTTCAAAAATATATGGAGATCCATCTATTTTATTTTTATCATACATATTACCATCGGGCAAATAAAACACATATCCTCCTCCGGTAGGAGAAACTAATGAAACAAATTTTTGGTTTGCATCTTTTTTTTCTGACTGGCAAAAAGCTGATACAACAAAAAGAATACTAATAAAAAACAAAAATATTTTTTTCATAATTCATATTTTAAGTTATTAAACTATAATTATAAAGCAAAAAAATAGCGACTTAATAATAAAGTCGCTATAAATATAATTAATATTTTTTTTATTGCCATTTTTTTCTCATTCGTTCCCATTTTTTATCTCTACCGGCAATAATAACATCAATATCTTCATCGGTAAGATGCTTAAATCGGGCTTGCTGAGCAAGATAATCTTTAATAGGTTTAAACTCTTTAGGGTTTCTATTAAGTTTAAACTCTCCATCTTCGTATTCGGCAAGATAAATTAATCCGCAATCGACAGCATCTTTAGCAATAGAAATTGCTGTTTCGGTTGCCGATCCCCATCCTGTAGGGCACGATGCAAAAACATGTATATATGATGTTCCATCTACTTGTTTTGCCTTATTTACTTTGTTAATAAAATCCTGATAATATCCAACGCTGGCAGTAGCAGCATACTTAATATCGTGAGCAGCAACTATCTCGAACATATTTTTCTTCTGAGTAGTTGAACCATGAATATTTTTACCGGCAGGAGTTGTTGTAGTTTTTGTTCCGAAAGGAGTTAATCCACTTTTTTGTATTCCTGTATTCATATATGCTTCGTTATCGTAGCATATGTAAATTAACTTATCGTCTCTGTCAATAGCTCCTGATAGAGCTTGCAATCCGATATCGGCAGTACCACCGTCACCGGCAAAAACTACAGTATGAGTATCTTTTTTCCCAAGAGCTTTATTACCAACAGAAACACCTGATGCCATTGAAGCAGAGCCTGGAAATGTAGATATTATAGCATTTCTGGTAAAAGCCATTTGGGGATAAATAAATCCTACTGCCGACATACATCCTGCTGGCAATACCGAATATGTTCTGTCGCCTAAAACTTTTAATGCTAATCGTACAGCTAAACTACCACCACATCCGGCACAAGCTTTGTGTCCGTAAAAATATTCCTTATCGGTAATATTCTTTGCATTTATTCTTTTTATTGAATTATCCATCGATTTTTACCCCCATATTTATAAATTTCACTCTTTCTATCTCTTTCCCATTTTTTGCATCAAGCAAATTATTATACATCTCTTCAATATTTTGTTTCGAAATATCTCTTCCGCCCATTCCTGCAACGAAATTATACGAAGCAGGTTTTTTACTTAATCTGCTTAAAGAAGAATTCACGTTTGTAAATATTGTTCCTTCGAATCCGAAAGAAATATCTTTATCTAAAACACCTATTACTGCCTTATCTTTTAATACTTCATTTACTTCCTTTTCAGGAAATGGACGCATATAACGAAGTTTTAACAAACCAACTTTTTTACCTTCTTTGCGCATTTTATCTACAACAATACGAGCTGTTCCGGTAACACTACCAACAGTAACTAATACTATTTCGGCATCATCGCACATATATGTATCGATTAAACCATTATAATATCGACCAAATCTATCGCCATATTCTTTATCTACTTCTTGAATAAGGTCTAAAGAATCCATCATTGCTTTATGTTGTTGGTATTTGAACTCCATATTATCGGCAGGAGTAGTACTAAATCCCATATTTTTAGGTTCTTCTTCGTCCATTTTGTTTGGTGTAGTAAAAGTCGCATAGCAATACGACACAACTGTTACAACAACTCAAGATTCGGATATATTGTGCCAAATTCAATATCAAGAACAGATGAGTTTCTAAAAATAAGGAGATTTCTGATGGATGATGTTTATCTTTATAATATTGTGGATGAGGGTAGCCCTCTTGTCGGTGTTACACTGGAAATGATAAGCATTTTCTATAAAAATAAAAAGTTTGAAAAAGATTATAAAATCAACATCTTTTCGAGGAGAAAAAATGTAGACAACG